>OGQE01000003.1_pt1 | contig 264469 bp, 301 predicted proteins | sample 1553131 | NCBI WGS metagenome assembly OGQE01 (sample SAMEA2579929, study PRJEB22360) | human gut metagenome | biome: human gut; feature: human-associated habitat; material: faeces | place: Denmark | collected 2008/2010
TATTTTCTCATGGCATAATGCTATCTTTTTCTTTGTTTTGTAGTAATTTTGACTTCTTTTCTCTTTATGGGCTAACTGCCTTTGCAGTTTCACCAGTTTCTTTTCGTATTTTCTGATGATTTTGGGATTTTCATATTTTTTTCCATCAGAAGTAATACATAACTCCTTAATACCTAAATCTATTCCGGTATTCTGATTTGTATGTGGCAGTTCCGTGTGTTCTGTTTCCACTAAAATTGATACATAATATTTTCCACTCGGAACTTGTGATATCGTTGCCGATTTTATCTGTCCACTAAAATTTCTATGCAGTTTTGCTTTTATACTTTTTAATTTAGGCAGTTTTACTCTATTGCACCCGAAATCTACTGTTATATTGCCATTCGTAAAATTTGTTGTATATGACTTATGATTATCGTGTTTACTCTTAAACTTCGGATAACCTGCATGTTCCTTAAAATATTTTTGGTATGCAGCATCCATGTTGTAAATCGCATTTGTCAGAGCAAATTTATCCACTTCTTTCAGCCATTCATATTCTTTCTTTAATTGTCTGTTGCAGTAATTGTTACAGTCGGTTTTACTAACTGATTTTTTCTCTTTCTCATATACTTCTTTCCGATATACCAGGGTCTGATTATACACAAAACGGCAACAGCCAAATGTTTTTGCAATCTGTATTTTCTGCTCATTATTAGGGTATATTCTGTATTTATATGCCTTTAACATACACTGTCACCCTCTTTCTCAACCTTGATTTTCTATATATCTTTTCAGCATTTGCAGACAAAAATAATATGATATTGTAATAGATATTTGTGGCTGTTTTTAGATTTCCATGTTCCCATGCCATGAGTATACAATAATTTCTGATTTTGGGCTACCGCAATCCCACTGGCGTTAGACGGTGGGTTAAGGTAGCCCTATTGTAAACTTTCCTGCATTTGCATAAAAGCATCATCAACGCTTTTATAAATATCATGTGCACTATGTATAGTCTCAACCGTAGTTCTTACACCACTTCCATAGCAACTTCCAGTTTCCCAATTCGTAATAGTATCAGCCATGTTATTTAATTCAGCAGACTTATCAAATTTAAAAGTTGTAGTGTCGAGTAATTCTGCCAAATATCTAATATCATGTGTCTTTTTGTAGCTGACGCCATGCTCTGATAGAATAAATTTTAAAATAAATTCAATAGCCTGCTGTGTATCAAAACAGGCAGAATCTAAAAACGCATCATCACCAGTAGCATGCTGCAAAGAAAGAGATGCTTTCCAAATTGAAACCTTAGATCTGTCATACAATGTGCTCATAAACAGTTATCCCCTATTTAAATACTTGTCTGTTGTCATTGCAATTCCTTCAAAATATTACCTTTAACTATCTAAACTGCAATGGCTTTGGATTACTAGATTTACCATTATTCTCAGTCAAATATATTACAAGACGTTTTTCCAACTCCTTGTAAATTTCTAGAGCGTCAGCTAATTGTGAAATTGTTGCTGCAAAAGAATCTTTGTACCCAGCACTTGACTCCCAATCAGTCAGAGTACCAGCCATCATGCGAAGATCTTTATATTCAGGCCATCCAGCATTAATGTACACACCATACAGCTTTGAAATAGAGTGTTCATAAGGATAACGAAATCCCTTTAACTCAATAGAACATTTAAGCACTTTCTCAATAGCTTGCTGAATATGAAAGCAACAAATACCCAGATATAACTCATCATTCACTTTTTGCATATAAATGGCAGTATCATAGTCTTTTCTAGCTTTCTCTAATAAAAGGCACATTATGAAATCTCCTTAATAAGTGAACACCTCCGCCGGCAATAAGAAATCTGAATATCAGAAAGTGTTAAATCTGAATATGTGAAACATCACGTGTATCAGAAACATAAGTTTGCTTCACAGCCTCTAAAATTGAATCGAGAAATTTAGGCACTTCGCACAATGCTTTGGTTATTTTACGTGATTCCAAGCGATAATTCTTGATGTATCTTGTCTTAGCTTCCCATTGCGTAAACATTTCACTATGATCGTCTACGTAATCAGTAACTCCTATATCAATATCATCGTCTTTACATTTGAGAATTAGCTGTTCAATATCATGCGTTCGTGGATACTCTACACCGAAGCACTCCATACCATATTTAATCCCAAGCTCTACTGCCTGCTGTAGATGATAACCGATATAATTTAGATAAATTTCGTCACCTTTAGAGCTGTTAAAAATCATTTTAGCAACTTCTACATTTTGGTACGCTTTATCAAGTAGCGTTTCATCTTCCATCTTGATTCCTTTCTGCAACAACTACGCAATGTTTCTTTATTTCATTATACAATCTAGTATCAACGGTATAATTAGTCCATATATCAAACTCATATGGCAAATATTTTGTAATAAGATGACCAACACACTGATCCAAAGTAATATAGACATCCACATCACTCCCAGTATGACAACTAGTTGTTATAGAAGATCCAAAAATTTCAACTTTTAATACATGAGTCATGTCTAAATTGTCAAGCAAAGATTTCACTTTCTTCTGTTGTATTGGATGTATCTTATCACAATTCAAAAATGGATCTGAAATAAAAACTTTCCACATAATCTCTCCAATTATAGCCTAACGGTGCAGTAACTATTGTGAAACTGTTTACTCCTATTTTAGCATACCGCAAATGAAAAGAAAACAATTTCATTAAAGACAATGAATTAAATTAGTTGCCCGCTGTTAAGCTGAACAACCCAAAACCTACATGCATTGCACCCTAATGATGCCTTGCTAAATTTGGCATCGCAATGCCAAGATTTTTTGACAATTCGTAAGCACACAGTACTGGAATTCGCTTACTGCCAGTTTCCCAGTCATTAACGGTGTCTAAAGACACCTGACAAATGCCGCTAATCTGTTCTGATGTTCTTCCATACAATTTACAAATTGCCAATAAATCTTTACTAAGATGTGAGTAATCCGGTGCGTACTCAATCCGTGTCGAAGTCATAGCATTTAAACCTCCTAGTTTTCTGGACAATGCGCTATGACTTAATTTTGCACTCATGATGCAAGCTGGAGAACAGCTCCAGCATCTGTTAAAATTAACAGTGGCTCATCACCGTAAACATGTTCTGCTAATGGAACAGTTAACTGTGTTTTATTCTCATTAGACATAGTTAACTGCAGTGTGGTTTTATTACTTCTAACATGTATAATACTGCAATCTGAAAAATTATCTGAAACAATACCCTGCTCACAGTAACCCTTAAGATTACGCAACCAAGCACTATCTGCTTTACGTAACGTCATAAAAATATTACTATCGTATTTAGAAAAAGCATCTAAGATCTCAAAATAATCACGAGATGATATCATCTCAAAAAGCAGATGTTCAAAAGCTAATCGTTGTATAAAGTATGGTCTATACCCGGAAGCAAGAATGCAACCAACTGTCAATAAAAGTGAGCCAATTGACAAAAGGTAAAATGCTAAATAAGCATAAACTAATGTCATACTTTCGAACTGATTAAGCAATGGGCGCAATACACGCATTGTGCAGAATGAGATACATGTCAATACTAGCAGGATGCCAGAATCGCCACGCAGAAAATTCTTATAATACTGAAAACATGTTTCTGATTTGAGCCGCTTAATATGCTCAATGTCCTTTGTAAAATCTCTTTTGTTTCTCTGATCAATAAATTTCATAACAATACCACCCTTTCTGTAATAAACAAATATAATGTTTTATAACAGGAAGGGTGGCCAACCAATGGTTTCAAGTTTCTTAGAATCTGAGTAACTTAGCAGCAATTGCATCGTACTCTTTCTTTGTTTTTGGATGTAAAACAAATGGTATCACAGAATCATAAGTATAAATAATTAATGCTGACTTCAACATCTTATACTCTTGTAGTTTCTGTAGATCTATAATGTTCACTTGATCTTTTGTCCTAAAATAAATTGTGCTGAAAGAAATTCTTAGATTACACGAAATAATGTCAGAATTTTTAAAATCAGTATCTACTTTATTCAATGGCAAAGAACTGGAGATTAAGTAGCGAACTAAACCTGTACTTGAACGAAAAATCTTTGGAAATAATTTATAAATACAAAAACAAAATACAAGAATGCAAACAAGCGAAACAGTTAAAATAGTAAATTGATCTGACAATGTATTTAAAAAAGTAGCATAAATCGCATAAGTACAAAATGCTGTTAAGCCAAGTAATACAATTAGAGTGCCTATGCACCAAATATTAATACCAAATACAAAATGTCTCCAAACATACATACTACGTATACTAAATGATCTTGTGTACTTAGCGTAAGGATCCTGCTTTGATTTCAGCGCACACATAAATTTATGTGTGCGCTTGTATGAAGAGTCATCAATCGTAATAATACTAATAACAAAATTAAAAATGACGAACAGAATTCCAGTACTTACAAATACAATAGTTGCAACATGAAGCCACTGTACACTTGCTGAATAGGCATAACAATATTGATAAATAGCATAAAAATAAATGCCTGCTAATACAAATAAAACTTCTGAAATATCAGCAAGTTTTGTAAGATAAAATTCTTTCTTCATATAACTCCTTTATGCAAGTTCCAAACCATCGGAAGTGTATTTCATTAACGAATAGCTTAATACTTCTTGGAACATCACCTGTGTATCATTTACTTCTTTTATCATATTAAGAAGGCTATTGCGTGCCTCCTCATATGCTTTTCCATTTGATTTCTCATAAGCTTGCATTGGTAAAACTAGGATTTCGTGTATACTACTTGGCAAAATCCAATAATCACTGAAGCGTTTGTGTATATCATTCAAATAATCGTTGTCAAGCAACACGGCTGCGCCATCCATATTAGAATTATTTGTAACAACATATAACTGAGCATCATCTGGTGTAATAGGACAATCTTTAGCATACTGAACCAGAACATCCTTCATTGAAATAAGCTGCCACTCCTGCTTTACTGAAACATGAGATTTTAAAGCTTCCCAATCAGGTAAGTCCCAGCTTTCTAGTAAAGAAGAGGTTACAGCCACTGAAAGTGTTGCAGCTTTCTCAGCAAGTTTATAGACGACTTGCACATTCATGTCAAATAAATTCTCTGAAACTGGTACGCTAAACTCTGGTCTTCTGAGTCTGAACTGCAGGTTATCCGGTATACCGTTTGAAAGATTCTTAATAATCTTATTAGCAGCAAGATCATCATTATTACCGCTTTCCAATATTTGCTTTATCTGGACGGCTGAAAGATTATCATGGTACCCTACTTGTAACTTAAGTGTCGGTACTGGTTTCCTAGATTCCTTAGCATACTCTAAAGTTGCAACATCAAGAAAAATCATACCATGTTCGACTATTAAGCCTGCATCTGCTAACTCCTTTGAATACATTTCAATTGTTTTGTGCATTTTAATTTATCCTCCATTCTGCCTTTATCGGCAAAAAAGAAAATAGAAATAAAAAAAGAAATGCTTAGCTGTTGCACTAAGCATTCCTGAAAATTAATGAGATCCGCTAGAATCATAATCATCCTTTGCAGAATGTGCTTTTCCAGTTGATGGAGCATCTGAACCACCTGCAAAGTCATAAACAAGTACATCACCAGTATCAAGAGGAATTACTTCTCCTGTAGTGGTCATCTTTGAAGTAACACAGTTTTCATTGGAAAACTGATTACAACCTCCTTTTACATACTTTGTTTCCTTATCAGTCTTTATTGGATATCTCTGTTCGACACTGTATCTTAGCGTCTGATGTGTATCGGATGAAATTTCCGGATTAAAGTTGATAACCAGATGTCCACCTTTCAACCAACAATCCTCAGACCCATCAAAACCATTTTTTATCTGGCTCTTTACAGTAGCCCATGATTTTTGTGTAACATAAACATCGGAAGGCAAATAGTACTCACCATACCATGTCTGCACACTCTTTGCTACTTGATCCTTTGACAGTTCGCTAGTCAATGTCTCATAATCTGTACCAACATAAGCCTGCGGATCATCGGAAACTGCTTGCAGAATATTATACATCTTTGAGTTGAACTCAAACTTCTTGTCTGACTCTAATGAAAGAGGCTGCCCAAGATGTGCTGACTGATGCGTATTACCATTGATTATACGCATTGCTGAAGTAAGATTTGTTTCCTCAAAAGTGTACTGTTTCTGCTTTTTTCCAACATTAGACGTATGCAATGTATCATTCGTAAAGTCACGAAGACTCTTGCTTACATCCCACTCATCATCAGCAAGACACAGCGATTTTGTATTTAACTTATCCTGTTTACTGCCAACTTTAATAAGTGTTTGTCTGGTATTATTAACAGTCTCGCTGTAGTACACATTAACCTGAGCACGAGTATTGATATTTGAGCTAAATGAACCATCCTGTTGCAAATACTCACCCTTATCATTTACAAAGTAAAAAGTAGGTTTAAACGAAACTTTATCTGTCAGATTGTAATAAGGTCCGACAGTCGTCATCTTGTAACGAATTTTATAACCCAAACCAAGAGTACCAACACTCTTTCCTGCAGGATTACTTGATCCAAACACAGGTGCAGTATACAAGGAACCCCAAGGTCCTAAAAATCCAAACTCATTAGAGACACCAGAATGATAAGCGTTTCCAGTTAATGTAGATAAGTATTTCTTTGAATCTTTATCATACTTTCTAAATACGGGCTGCCAAGCTGGATAATCCGTAACATCAGTAATCTGGAAACTAGAAATTCGTCCAGTTACCGTGTCTGTCTCTTCCATCCAAGCAACATAGTCACGCTCATTCTGAGCATTGTAACGTCCCTTATCACTGTCTGTGAGTTTGTTATCAACAAGTGCATCATTTGTGTACTCGTTCTCGAAAATACGTCCTGTATCATTTCCATTAAAACCAGGCTGGTTATTAGGTCGATCAGCTTCAGTTCTAGTGGAATCAGGATTTTTATCCGCATTCAGTGCAATAGATCTAAAGCGAATTGTTGCGCTCTCCATCTCAGTTGCCCAAGATGGTACGAAAAATGTTTGATTAATAGTGCCCTTAATATTACCATTATCATCAATCATCTCAAGACGAATCCATGTATTAGCATAGTAATATCTGTCATCAGTATGCATATTTCCATCCTGTACTGTCTTTACAACCATTTGTACTGGAAACGGGAATTTCACCTGTGTGTATGGCATGCCATACTTATCAAGAGCTAAATAGCGCACATAGTTCTGATAACCATAACCATCCATATCAGAAGCATCATCTTCTACACTAATTGTCATCGTGTACTCTCGATCTAGCTGAATATTATGCAGACTCTGCTCTTGTGAATGATTAACTGCCTGATCCCAATCATAAATAGGATACAGTGGATCACCTGTACTATTAGTACCCTTATTATTGTAATCCAGATTTATTTGACTTCGATTGACTGTAGGTGTGTAAACCTCAACGTCATCATCGCCATCATCTGCAATCTTAGTCTTGATCATCTCCTGCGTGTAATACTTATTCGTAGGAATTACCTGTATCTGCTTATAATAAGCAATTGTACAGGTCTCATGATGACCATTATTTGTGTATGGTTCAACTGTAATACCATTTGGTGTTGTGTTCGCTGAATCAAATAATCCTGCGACAGTCTGCTCAGCTTCCGGCGGAAATGTCGGAATATCAACCATCTCTTGTAGATCCATTGAACCATCCGATAAAACAAATGTTTCCCCACACCCATTGTAAAATGACACAGTATCATTTTTTACTTTAAACTTACCAATGATTGACTCTGCGTCCGTTTGAAAATTATCTAAATCTTGATCTGGAGATCCGCTATCTTCCCAGTCGTTGTAAGTTCCGTAGTTGACATACTGCCGCTTAACAGCTAAGTCTGGCATACGATAAGCACCATCTCCTGTTTTGAAGAATCTAGCATTACTTTGGAAAGAACCATCTACTCCATTTGGAAATAGAGTAATCAAATGGTTTTTACAAATATCATTTGAACCTTCTGTAGTAAATACATCGTTCTTCAAGGTTACTTTAACAGGATCCCAAACTTCAGCATCACCAAGTGTGTAATACACACTATGCCGTTCAACAATTAAGTTCTGTGACTGCTGTACAACTTCAGATGTGTAATAATCAAAATCACACTCAACAGTCGTTGATGTACCGTAAGAGTATGTACCTAAATCAGTGAAATCATGGTAACCTTTTCCAGGCGGCCAACAAGATGGGTCATTACTCTCTACAATCTTCTGGCTTGACTTATGTTGTTTTACATACACAGCATAAACACGATAAGCATAATCAAGCATTTCTTTATTCCAGTAGCCTTTTGTTAGATACCTAGGTATTTGTGAAACTGTCCTGACTTTATCAGTTGTAGGTATTCCAGATTGTGCATCGAAAGCTGCGCTTCCTTTTGTACCAAAAACGCTGACTATATAAGGATTTGTATATCTATCCTCATACTGTGTCTCATCAACACTATCTTTCGATTCAATATCCTGATGCTCCCAGACAAAACCATTTGGCAATAACCAGTTCCAATAAATAGAAACTTCTGTTTCTGTTAAAGGATTGTCAGAGTCTTTGCCCTTGGTAGGGTTGTACTGCTCATTATGCCAATTGTTAAAAATATCATCGTACATACAGTAAACAACTAAAGAGTTATTTCCTCCAGGAGTTCTATCTGCATTATCAGCCTGAGCTTTGCTTCCAGTCTGCTTATAAACCATATCGCCTGTTTTCGTTAAATAGATCTCTGAGTTATTAGATCCACTTGAAGATCCAGGCACTGTAGTACGTGTCTTAGCGATCTGAGGTTTTTGATTATACTCATACGTGACTAAATAGTCTTTGTACAAGCTACCATACAAACCAGTAGCATAGTTCGGTCCTTCATCCCAACTCACATAATGTGGAAAACTTACAAACGCTCGCGTAGTTGAACTGTAATGCGTATAAGTATGCCCAGTGTGATAACAACCATACTTTGTAGGATGACAGGTATCATCTAAGTACTCATTGACAGGCTCACTTGTCAATGTACGAATAGGCTGACGCCAACTCTTCACTAAATGGTACTTGCCATCCTGCGTGTGCACATACTGAACCTGTGTGAAATACTTCCCATCCGAATTATCAACAAAGATACAGATAATCACAGGTTGCGCCTTTATCTTGACCTCAAAGGTACCCCCTTCCGCGGAAAGGTTTGTCCTGTCAGAATAAAACTTTTCAGCTGATGATACTGACTTAAATGTTGTCTTTTTAATATCCTCAGTTGTGTATGGCAAACAATTTGCCTTACGTCCTGTACAAGCCATAATAGCAGCAACATACTTTGAACTATCATAAGTACCGTGATAAGTAACACCTGGGCTAATCCAATGCTTTTCAATAGTAGACTCATCTAGCTGCCAGTCACCATTATCCTTTACATACGTGTAGATACGAACAGGAACAGTTGTCGTATAATACGCCCTAATAGTAACATCACTGCGCACTTCCGGAATAATAAAATGAGTCATGTCATAAGCATCTTTTTGCCAATCAGACGTTTTTGCCTTAATCTGTCCTGGGGTTCCGTACTTGGTGTAAACATAATTACGCATGTATGGAGCATATGTAACATAACTACGATTGGTACTCTTACTTTTGTGAATTACACCATTTGCTGGTGTATGAGACCCCCAGATATCCTTTGCTGTAAACTGTGTCCACTCACTGTCATTTTTTGTTGTAATGACAATACGGTACAGGTAGTTCTCACACGATTCCTTTAAAGACTGCTTACTAGAAGTCTTAATAACGTATGGAATTGAAGCCGTTGACATGCCAGTATTTTTGTCTTTGATCTCTGTTAAATCTGACTTAGAAATCTGCTTTACAGGTTTTCGATCTTCAAACCGGGACTTGGCATGACTGTCTATTTCTGCAGTGGACTCCTCTTTATCAGACGATTCTGGCACGACTGTACCATCTTTCTTGACATAAGCACCATTAGTATCTGTCTTAACAGAATAGCTAACCCAAGGTGCACCATCCTGAACGTCTCCTGCTAAAACTTCAGTACCTTTGTATACTGATTTATCCGTTTTTTCAGAATGTTTGTACTCCAGATCCTTACTATCATCAACAGATGGATACTCTTTTGTTTCTTTGTTAAAGGATTCTGTCGTGTAGTAAGTTTCAAGTTTTACAGTATGGAATGATGAATCACCAATAGCAGCATAAAACCAGTCAACGTTAATCTTAGATGTTGTATCCTTGTCTTCATTACGAATACCCCAGTTCGTGCTATTACACCAGTTAATAGCTTGATTTATTTCTCGATTCCATTTGGCAACTGTAATAACTTCACCTGTCTTAAAAGTTGTTACTGGAGTGCATGCTCCATTCTTTGTAGATTTATACTTATTAAATCGTTTAACAGTAACTTTCTGATCATAGATTTTTGATGGCGGCGCTGAAATATCTTCACCATCTACTTTATCAGTTTGCGTAGTTTCTTTGTCCTTATCAGAAACAAAATAAGGAACATAATCACCGGAAGCACCTTTAGTTAATTCAATCATTGAAGAAGCTAAAACGATAGTATCACCGCCACTAGCTTTATCAAGGACTTTAGTAACTCGGAAACCTACACACATAAATTTTTGTTTCTTTCCTGTCTTCTTATTAGTCTTTATTAAAAACTTTCCATTCTTCTGACTGGCAGGATTCTTTATTGTGTACGACTTCTCACTAAATGGGCGATGCTCAGTTGTTTGATACTTTTTGCCTTTGCTATTAGTAAGTATCTCGCTTTGCGGTCCCCAAATATAATCTGCAGTTTTAACAGTTCTAACGTATCTGCGGTCATTACTTTTTACACTCTTTTTAATTTGATATTTCATGCCACCCTTCTCGGTTTTCTGTTTTCCGATATTGTAGCATGTTGAATTAACTTTTACCTGAGGTAGCTTAAAGCGGACTAACTGGTTGTAATGAACATAATAATTATTGTAGTTTCTGTCAGACCAACCATAACTAAACCAGGATTTGCAGTCATAATAATAATGACCATCGCTACGCTGAATAACCGGGCTAATATAAAACTCAACATAATCACGCTCTGGATGCTCGGACATTACTTTGGCAAACCTTTGTCCAGTTACTGTATCCTCATCAATACAAAAGTAATGAAGCGTACCAATCTTTCCGGAACCAACAGAAGTTTTGCTTTTATCATTAACATTTGTTTTATAATGATAAAAGGTCTTCTTACCAGTGTTAGACACAGCCTTTGTGGTTTTTGATGTATTTACCTGATAACCAAAAATATAATCAGATCTTTGCTTTGCAGCCGCATTTGATGTGGGTACATTTGGAATTGGTTTACCATTGTAATATTGGTTGGAATTCCATAGTTTGGTATGCCAATACTCATACTCTGTGTGCCAACCCATTGTACCAGTTTTCTTTCTATCAATCTTGTAATAAGCAATATACTGACGATCAGGGTTCAACTTAGATTTATTATCGAACATCTTATTAAGGTTTTCACCTGTAGTCTCAATAATATCATAGTCACCAATCTTAACAAAGTAACGCATATTTTCTTCAAGAGTTACCTTACTATCAGCGGCATTTGTCTGTGTGGGGACATGGGTCAGACACGCTAAAGCCAATGCTGTAATAATAGGTGCCCTCACCAAAAACTTTTTCAATTTTTGTTTAACTTTTGGTTTAAAAATCATACAGGAATCCTCCTCTTTTAAAATCTCAAGTTTGATTTACTAAACCAGCTAAATGAAAGCTGGTGAAATGACAATTAAAGCTGTTACACTTTAAAAGCCCACATTAAAGAAAGTCTTTGGAAAATCGTTATAACATGATAATATAAGGAAAACTTCAAAAAACATGTCAAACTATTGAATAAAAAGTAAGAAAAAACTATAAAAGTTATTGTATTTTCCTGCTGACGTGTTATACTCAAATTGAGCATAAGGTTGGTATTTATCAACTGGCATAGCATTAAAGGTGCTTTATAAAAGCTATACATGACAAAATAAGAAAAGATTATAGAAACATTTTTTGCTCCAAAGCTGCAGAAATACATGCGCCTCGTTAGAGATAAGGAGCATCATACTATAATAGTATGATGATTTTAGGTTAACTCTGTTGGGTGCAAAAGCCCAGTGGAGTTTTTGCAAGACTTGCAATGGAATATTGTAAAATTCTGTCTGCAAAGAAGGAGTAGTATTATGAAGAAATTCAAAATTCTTAAAAAAGAAATTCTTCCGACAACAGCCAAAATATTGACTGATATAGCCAAGGCTGTTGCCAGTCATTATGTGATTGCTATACTTGATTTGTTTGTATAGCAACATGTATATAATAAAAATCCGTGATAATGTGTACTTAAACTAAAGGTATACCGTCACGGATTTTTATTTCGGATAATCAAATAATTAAAAGTTGTATCTTCTAAACTGATCAGAAAATTATTCATTTTTTATTTTAACTCTCATTAACTGTCTATGCGCTTTTAATCAAATATTGATATGAAGAGGGTTATTCAAATTTGATTGTAAACTAAATCTGGTAGTATCAATTCCAAAGGTATGCATACGTTCCATTTCATTTAGCATCATTGTAGTAATAAGCTTTTTTAAAGCTTTAGCATTACAATCAGCAAGAGTATTCATATACTCTGATCTTACATCTTTTACAATAACAAATGGTGGATAGTCATTTGCCAATGCTAGTTTATTTAAAAGAACCCTACCAGACCTGCCATTACCATCACCAAATGGGTGAATTCTTTCATAACGGATATGAAACTCAGCCAGATCTAGTAAAAAATCTGTACCATTAAAAGAAGTATATAATAATTCATTTATCAAACGTGGAACGTCTGCAGCATTTGGTGGTAAATGCTCTGCACCCATAATAGCCACTGGACCTTTTCGAAAAGAATCAATTTCATTTATGTTCTTATTGATAAATGTTCCAATTTTAATTATAAAATCTGGCGTTATTGGTTCTTTTAAATTCTGTAGAATAAAATCCATTGCATACTTTAAATTAATAGCTTCATATAAATCACGTGGCTTTACATTTGAAATACTCTCATCAGAAGCACAGTTAAAAATTATCTGATAAGTCTCATAATATGACAAAGTATTACCTTCAATAGCGTTCGAATGATAAACACTTCGTGTGATATAGTCCTCAAAGTAAGGGTTATTTCGTTTAATAATATTAACAATGGATTTATTTTTTATTGCCATAAGATGCCCCCGTCTAAATGCTATTTTAAGACTTGTTCAATGAATACAGTGTAACAAAAACGATTATCTATTGCAAGTCAGTTCAATAGTAAAAAGAATTGAAACTGATCAAAAAAAGCAAAAATCCAAGCGTTATACCTGGACGCAAAAAAGGACTACCGTTTTTATACGATAGCCCTTTTGAACTTGATGCGTTTATCATTAAAATACAAGAGGCTGTGGTACTTGTTCAGATGACATTTCTGACGAATAATACCCCTGAAGTACCACTATTATCTCATGAGGAATACCACATGTCTCAAGTATTAAATAAAATGACTCATCCTGCAATAAATATTTAATTCTAGTCATCTCCAGAAGTTCCTTGCTCAAATGACCAATACTGTTGCTGGATTAAGCATGAAATAAGCGTAGCACTGGCAGTATTCATACAAGCATAGTATGCAATAAAACAAACTTGTACATAGCTTATACTGACGCAATTCTTCGAAAGCTTTCTGCAGGAACTTCAAATACTCTGGTATGTCAGAACGTGTTAACCGTTTATAAATTGGCATAAATGTCTTTTGGGCACTCCTTTCTGAAATCAGAAAATAAGCAACTATCACTTACTGCACCAATAAATAAATCCTGCGTCTCATTAGCATCAAGATCTTCTATTGGATCTGAATATATGGCAAAAGCCTCTGAGCACAAGTTATCGTTTTTGTCACACTCGAAAATCAGTGTACCGTTAGCCTTTTTTGCATTTGGATCAAAATCGTTAGAATGAATTGCATGTTTTACATTGTATTTTTTCATCAGTGACATAAGTCGATCTTTATTTACCATACGCATATTACCTCACATGTTATAAATAGCCTTTTTATTATAATGTAGCAGAAAACAAGCAAAACAGCAACTCAATGCTTAGATGTATAATAAGTGTACAAGCAAATTAATCTTAAGCTACCATCTCAAGTAATAATAGTACAAAATGCTGCTAAGGTAATTGTTATGCCGTTGTTGCGTAAAAACAACTTTGGCTATTTACTTAAAAAGAGCTTGTACACTTATTACAAGTAAGCTTAGAAGGCATAATTATTGCCCTCATGCTTATCTTATTAGATAATATCTAATAAGATAATGTAGTAAAACCTATTTACTGCAGCACATTGCACATCATAGCTAACCAGCTAGGCAAGAGCAGCCCTCTACTGAACACAAAAAGGACCATCGTTCTCAACGATGGTCCTTTTATTGATAATAATCAGTATTAAAGATACAACGATTGACTTTTCGAAGCATTGGTGATACACTACCAGTGTAAAATATTTTACATAAAGTCTTGAGAAAGGAGTGATTCTATGATCACAACAATGCTCGAGGCAGTTTTTTATCAGTGCCTGGGTTTAGCACTCGCAATAGTTAACAGCATTTTTGGCTAAAATAGCTTTGAGTGTCATTCAGTAAACTCTGATCTCTAAACCCTCTGCAAAGAAGCATGGACGTCAGTGTACCTTTACAGGTAAGCAGTCACCATTTCTTATCACAGCTCCAATACGCTTTCATGAGCTAAAGGTCGCTCCTCTGTTCCGATTGTTTGCGTCGATGGAATGTACTGGGGCGCTGATAAAGTAAGGGAGCCTGAGCGCTCCCTTTTGTTGTATCTTTAATACTGATTACTAAATTAATGTTTTGATAAGATAATGTTAATGTTTGAATAAGATAATGTTAATGCAACGTTAATTGACATAAGTTATGTGGCATGCTATTATCATGTCAACAAAGAAAATTGAAGGGGGCAGAAAATAGTGAAACACATAATTAATTTTCTATCAAACAGACAACCAACAATATTCAAGAAAACAATTACTTACATAACCTTTGGGTTAGTATGGCTTCTAATTGGGGAGATTATCTGGTTTACAATGCGCATAGCTGGAGCTCCAGCAACCAACTGCTGGATGGTATCTTTAACTACTATACCATTGTGTAAAGCTATGTTAAAGTCGCCAGAAACGCGTAAGCAATTAGATAATCTTTAATTTTCTGCCCCGAAAACCCACTGTGGATTTGACCCCACAGTGGGTTGTTTTGTGTTATCTATTGATAACAGCACAATACTAATGATAAGGAGGAACACTCAATTTTATTGAATGTTCCAGAGCTAATTGCAGATTTGACCCTGCAATAAACTAACTAGATCAGCTGAGTCAAGAAGACACACAAATGTGGTATTGACTCATAGAGTACTAATAGACATAACTATCAATGCTCAACTTCTTCATAAAATTCCATCTATAAAATCCCGTCTGCAAGAAGAAGAAAAAAGTTTTATGAAGAAGTAATTGATAAACTACAGTTTACTGCAGACGCTGTAGCGAAAAACGTCTATGGCTGTGACACCATAGACGTTTGAATCATGTACAAAATTACGCAACACAAGTTGCAATAATCTGTACACCAGCTAAAGAAGCTGCCTTACTGTGACCACTTTCAGTTGTCAGATCACAAGCACAGATCTGATTCAAGATCTCCTGTGACTTTCCAGAATCAATGGCAACTTTCAACATTTTGAATTGCTGTCTGGAAATACCATTCCTAAGCACACTCTGCATAAATGTCTTGAACTCTGTAGGAATTTCCTGCATAATTTTGTGAACGATGTAATCACTCTCATCAAGTTTAATCATACTTAAATCTCCTTTATCATTGTATTATTTAGAAAATTATGATAAGCTAAAAATAGACAGACAACTCCTGTCAAAAGAAAGTGGGTGAAAAAATGCCATATAGTATTCCATCAAACACTTGCCCTAATTGTGGTAAAATGTTTGACTACAATATTGACAAAATGGACAATGACATAAAACATGATATCGGATGTCCATACTGTGATGCCACTGTCGGTTGGGCAAGTGGTACAGATGAAGTGACCACTAGAAAAATCCGTGAGAATTAAATTCTTTCAATTCTAGAATTGAGCAGTGGTTATGTCAAAAGGTAATAGTGGCTGTTACACCGCTATTACCTAGACTTGAGAAAATATAAGAAACTCATTTTTAAAGCTGCAGCAGAGCTTGTATGCTTACCTCGAGGTAAGCTCATGGATAAAGATTCATTCGTAATCAGTCAAGAAGCAGAAATGATTGCTGAAGAATGGGAACGTCAGTTCGGTGACGACCCTGATTTCCAAGATTAAACTCAATCTGCCAACAGGTATTACGCACGCCTTCAAGTTGCAGTTAATAAATTATAATGAGAAAATGAAACGAAAATAATACAATGTCAAAAGACCTGTATCTAAATTGCAACCGACGCAATTTCTATATAGGCTTTTTATTTTAAGCAAGTAGTTTCCACATTCTCTGCATCTGAAAAACGCTAACAGCTGTTACACTGCTAGCGCTTGAAAACTTATTTTGTCTTTTTGATTGAAACATCAAAACCGGTGAAGTTGTAAGCTGCATCATCACTTTCATCATAAGCTGCACCACTGTTTCTACCAGTGAAAAATACAAACTGGCCTTTCTTTAACTTGATGGAACCAGAAACATTTGTCATGGCAGATGAGTAATGATTCTCATACCGAGATAACACACTTTTTCCAGTTGGGAAATAAGCAGTATACTTCGGATCATCAGTAATGTATAAAGTACCGTCCTTTTTAAGAACTTTAGAACCACAGGTATAATGAACCTTAAATACCATATACTTTGCTTTAGTATTGCCTTTTACAGTGTTATCTAACTGATTGATGGAGATCTGACCGCCAGCAACATTATTCTTTGTGCTAAATGTAAACTTGTAAGTGCCTGTTTTAGGTGCTACAAACTTGAAAGAACCCTGGTCTTTCTTTGCTGTCTTACCACCAACGATTACAGCGTAATTACCGGTCTTCTTGAAAGTAATTGTCTTGTTATCTAAAGCTGTGTAGATCTTGTAGCCGTTTGGCTGATAGCAACCGTTGAGGGAAGCAATTGAATTGTACAGAGCTTTATAATTGGTAACTTCTGTCTCTTCATCATAGTTGTCAATGAAGTACTGATCAACCTGATCTCTTGTTACAACTGTCTTCTCAGCTGCGGAAGCTGTCACTGGTGTTAAAGCCATTGTTGCAGCTAAAACCAATGTCATTACCTTTGTTAAAAAATTCTTTTTCATAATAAAATCCTCCTTGTGTTTGATTTTACACCTTAATTTTTATTACACATTTATATAGTGTTGTCAAGTCTCAGCTCTGGTTCTGCGTGTCTTGAAATGACACAAAAATTTGCTGATTTTTTGTGATTTTACTGTATTGCACTAAAATCACAAATTTATCTGTTTTGGTGAATTTAAATACCTAAAAGAGTTTTCAATCAGATATTCATTTTGTCTGGCAAATCCGAAGTATGAAATTTATTCGATGCTTCATACAAATCAAATAATTTCTTGATTTTCCAATATATTAAATCTTCGAATTTATAATATGACCCGGATCCATCAATTTTACGATAACATTCTTGTCTTCCAATAGACAGGCATGCTGGTAATTTATCCTTACCGTAATGAATTAAATCGCTAAGTAACTTAGTTGCAAGCTTTTCTTTACTTTCATAGTTGCATTCAGGCTCTGGAACAGTTTGCCTAAAAGCAGGAGATTCTAAGATATATGTTTCAAAGCTATCCCAATCAATAAAACAGGCATGTAACCTTTGCCTTTCTATTTGCATAAGTATACCTTCCAGATCATAACCGATGCCAGCTCTATCAAAGACTATGCAGACATTGCAATTCGTATAATTTTTCAAAAATGATACGAATTTAGCTTTACCACCCTCCCTATCATTATTTGAACTTTGAGCGTAAGATATTTGTAATCTATCAAAAATACTTTGCATAAACTGCATACCACTTTTTGAATCTTCACAAATAACATTCTGACATAAGAAAACGTCAGCTGAAAGTTTATAATGTTGTTTGAAAGTATGAAATTTTCCAGAGGATGACAGTTCAAATACACAATCTGCTGAAACTGACTTAAAACCTAAAGCGACTTTTCTACAAATAACTAAAAAATAACAATTAAATCGTTCTAATAAACTTGGTGCTGATCTTCTTTTAAGAAGACTACTATTCTCGTCCAATACTATTAAAAAGCCATCAAGTCTGTGAATTAAGTCTTCCTTTACCTTATCATCATCTTCCATTGCGATATCAGCCAGTGTTCTTAGTAGTGTTAGATCAGTACCAAGCTTTTTGTACCCAAGACATTGTATATTTTGTTTATTCTCATCATAAGAAGATATCATTTTATACAAAGTGGTTTTACCTTCACCACTGTCACCAGTTAATAGATTATATTTTTGCCAAAGATTAAATTTATAATCTACAAATTTGTTTCGAATGTGAACATTTATCATAATTCATGCACCCCAAATTCCATGTAAGACATTCTTTTTATAATCATCCAATGTGTGGATTTCTTCATTAGTGTCAAGACATATTGCATCAAAATCATTAGGGAATTTCATGGCATGCTCCAAACAGATTGTGATATCTCTTAACTTACTTATTTCAATAATCCACTTTGCACAATTATCGCCGCACGCAGTTGCCCAAATTACTTTATTTTCCTTCAGCATCAATATTAAAGCCTTAGTACCACCTGACAGCATACGAGGCGGGATACTTCCAAAAACAGGACTACTTATTACATTTTCGGATAAAACATCTGATTTATCAATATCATGTATGATTTTCTTTACAAATGGATCTAGCAGCCATTCAGGTTCATAATTATTGTCGAAAAACATATCAACATTCGTAATAACTGATTCGCTTTCTTTAAATGTTATATACAACATACGCTATCTCCTTCAAATAATTTCTTGATTTTCCAATATATTAAATCTTCGAATTTATAGTATGACCCGGATCCATTAAGTTATCTTCTATTACTTGAACCTAATAATCTCATAAAATCAAAAAATTTAGGCAAATACTTTACTGAAATAGTGTAAGCCTTATTTGCACCCCAAATAACAAGAGGTAACTTAGCAACAGTACACAATGCATTAAGATCATTCAAGCAAGCTGATAAATTGTCTTTAGTTGTAAATAAAGCTATTGGCTCCGTATCAGCTCTTAAAATGACCTCATTATAATCATATGTCATTCTCTGAAAATCATTAAAATCATACATTTTACAAAAATCAGAGAAGTTACCCTGTAAATGCACGCCACTGTTCAATTTTATATCACCGGTTAGTGCTGAGATTAAATTAAACAATGGATCAATCTTTATCTCACTACAAGAAAACGATGGTCCAGCGTATGCTATTGTAGATAGATCAGATGGTGCCATACCAATAATCTGTTCTTTTCTTGGACAGTATAAATAACCATATTTACGTTCCTGAAATAATATTGGACGCAGTGGGCTTACAACGCTGGCACTAATTACATGATAATGATTAAGTGCATCCGTTGTATTACGAAAAAGACTTACCATAAAATTTAAACCAAAATCTGTAATACCCGGCTTTGCTTTAAAAAGATTTGCCTCCCACATTGGAAAACATACATCAAGAACAGCATCTTCCAAATACGATAGTAAAGTTAAAAAATCTTTAAACACATCAATAAGTAAATCTGATTCTTTTATCACAATATCTTTTAATAAATCTTTATTGGATAATGAATCGTATGCCTTTCCATTGAACATACCATTACAAGTATGTAAAACATTTGAGAGTAATTTCTTAAGACCATCTATATCTTTTGTTTTTCGTAAACAACCAATTTGCTCAGTTAACTCAGCAAACAACAATCGCCCAAGCGTAGAATTTGCGAGTAGCTGCAATGAGTGAAAAATATCAGAATCTTTAACACATTGAAATACAGCAAAATTCTTTTTCTCTAAGACTGTTATTGAATTAACTAAACGGAATTCAAGCATCTGTGTATTAAAATCATAATTTTTGTATTCAGATATCTCCTCTCCCAGAACTGCCTGACCAAACCGTTCATGCATTGATTTATCCCACTTGTACTCTAAAATATTTATCATTTTAATATTACTGCATACTGTACTATCAATCATAAATTTATTATAGCATCATGATGATAGCCATGCAATCTCCTTTCTGTAAAATGAAAACGCCATACTGTGTATGGCGTTTAGGTTGTGCTTGAACATGGATATAAGTGCAAGTCAATCTTCAAAATGAATATCAAACTGTTTCAAACGTTCTATCTCAACCTGCATCAATTTCTGAATCATTTGCTTTAAACCATCTGTATTGCAATCAGCCAGAAGATTCATATATTGTGTTCGTTCTTCTTTTGGAATAATGAAAGGTGCATATCCTTCTGCCATAGCAATTTTATTCATAAGAACACGTCCTGAACGACCATTTTCATCTTCAGATGTATGAATTCTTTCATACCTAGCAAGCTCCTTTCTAAGATAATAGCTGTTTTATTATATTTTCAGCTTTTTAGGAACGCTTCCGTGATTACCCATTATTCTATTATAAGCTGGTGCTAGAATTAGATTGTACCTCTCCCTGAGCATGGTTTTATAGAATTCTTTTTGCAAATTATCTATTAGATCGATTGAATCAATAAAAGTATTTATTTTTAAAAAATCAATCTTTGGATATATCATTGATAGTTCATGCAAGCATAATGTATCATCAGTCGTTCTCCAAAAGTTACAATAAGATACTTTTTTATTGTTAACCTTTATTGCAGAGGTTGGGTAATTGAAAATTCTAGTATGCAGTTCTCCAACATCTGTTAGTATTTTCTTCACAGTGCTTTTGTCTGCTTGCGGGTATAAACAAGATCCACAGTCGTACACTGGCGCTAACTTCATTGTATCAGTTATTTCATCGTACAAAAAGCCCCAATTTCCATTGTGACGATCAAAATTACCCAAAAGAGTATCAACAATAAACATATCCCAAAAGCGAGCAAGAACTATTGCGGGATCTAAAACTTCTTGATGCTCAATAGCATTAAGAATCTCATCAAGTTCTGTATCAAATCCGCCTGTTAAGGATTCTATTACTTGATTCTTAATTGATGCGAAATCTTGTAATACAAGACCAGGTTTTGTGAAGTCTTTACATATAACTGCTATGTAATTCTTACCACCATATGTATATGCACCAAGCACTGTTTCCTGAGCATCTATGCCTAGCATTGCATAAATGTGGCAGCCTATATATTCAGAAACACAGCTATTTGCATAGCTTAAATCAGACTTACGCTTTGGGTGTGATGGCAGCTTAAGCATGTAATTCTCGCCATTATACACGATACATTTTTTTGACCCGTTTGCACCACCATAAGCCTTTTTGAGTACTTTACAACTTGTAAAATCTATCATATATTGTCTTCCTTTCGTAATCCCAGATACTTTTCTCTTAAAAACCAAGCTTGTTCAGACGTAATAATCTGCTCAACCTCTGCAACATTGATATCTGACTGCAGCTCACAGTACAAGCAATCCCAAATTGAGCTATCTTTGCCGTTCTCATAATTCTGTATGCTCTCCGACAGCCATTCTGGTAACCCACATTCAAAATAATTACTCATCAGAACCATCTCCTTCTACAATAATAATCTATTATCTCTTCAGCCTGATCCTCTGTGATACCATTTTCGCCGCCTGTCACGCCATGAGCAGATCCTCTAACTTCATCCTGCAGGCAGTCAACATATGATACCTCATTCTTTACACCCTCTTCAAGAGCATCAATATCTCTTTGTAACATTTCTGGTATTTTGTATGCTGTTTTTAATTGCTGAAATTCTGCCATATAATGCAACTCCTTTTTTATTTGCGAACTCTGCCAGTCAACAAATACTTTCTCTGATCAGGTGATACGCTATATTTTGTTTCAAAGCTGCAGAATGTGATTAGTTTAATCCAAGGGATGACGCGCAGTCATTACAATAAAAGGCATCTTCTGCACCAAGATAGTAACCATCCTCATAACTGCCAGCAACGCAATGAATTTCATTATGTGCATCTTTCTCTTCCATTAAAATAAATTTTCCACATTTCTTGCAACAAATATTCCATCTCTCCATTCTCAATCACCTTAACTATTCATATGAATAGGACCTCTTGCTTTGCGATCCAGTTCTAAAATAGCTTCTATTGTATCGTGTAACATTACAGTAAGTGACTCAAGTCTCCAATCTGGTAAATTTAATTTTCTATGCTTCTCAAACTTGAAATCATGTAAATCAATCAACAATTTCCGTGTTTTTGATGTTAAACACATTGCAGCGGCCTTCACCCACTCATCCCCGATTCTTGGTCCATGCTCTCTGTAGTATTCACTATCAAATGTTAATTCATCAGCATCAATAGCATATGGCATTAAAGCAAGATTGTGATCGAATAGAGGTGCCATTGCTTGAATCTCTAGTGTTTTATTATCAATAATAAAACCAAAATTATTTTTATGACGATCGGCATTCATAATTAAAGCATCAATAACAAACATTGTTTTCACTTCATCCACAAAACCAAGATCTTTCATATTACGCAATACTTGCATTACTGAAGTATTCCCCCAATCGACTGCAGCGTATGGAATAAAACCATAATCTTCTGATGTAAAAATATCACAAACAGAACATAATCGGTTATCTTTGGTACGCAAATCATAATTTACGAAATTACTAGTAAACTTTGAAACCAACTGTGATGCATAAAATTCAGAATATGGTTCTAAGCCTGCATTGCTTGCTCCAGAACTACCACGCTTCAGCATTTTAATTGTTTCGTTTTCGCGTATCCAGCATTTAGCAAAAGAGCCATCGGTACCGTACTCCGGTGATGTTGTACTAAGCTGCTGACCATGCAAACCACCTTCGAAAGCAGTCTTTGCTATCACTTCATTGAATGGATGCGTAAATAAAGAGACTGCCTCCCAATCTAAATTACTGTGTTCATCTTTTACCCAAAAAGTGTCAATTAAGGACAATGCATGAGAGATGTTTAAAAAACCACTCAGAGTATTGCAGCCACTCTGCTGTAGTAATTTCTCAATATTCTCTCTATGTTTAGGTGCTCTTCTATTTTGAATAAAAGTGTCTAAATCTCCGTACCAAGAAGGTAGCTTAATGTACTGCTCTTCAATTGTGATGGTATCAAACACCTCATCTACACTAAATTTAGCGATTTTCTGATTCTTATTCAAAAGTAAATACAAAATAAATACCTCCATTACTTTTAATATAACATATTTATTGCAATTTATGGTACAATAGAATGAGACTTATACTCTAGTCCTTAAGACCATAGTTTCATAGTTATTAATATTGTATATTATGAGGTGCACAATGAACAACACTCTTAGTATTCCAGTGCAGGTATTTTCTGTAACTGACACAAATGGCAATATAATCCCTATACATGTCCGGTTCAGAAACACACAGGATGAAATAGAGACATACAATAAAATTGAAATACTTAAGCCAAATATGAAGCAAATGCATGCTTCATATTTATGCAGTACAGTTCAGTATGATAGAGTTCTTAAATTTGTATTGTGCTATAATTATGCAAGGCATACATGGACAATAGAATTTAGAGACACAGCTGAAGAATACAATTATATTCTCAATAATTAAATTAGTCAGTTGTCTCAACAATAAGTTGTCTTATTTTATCAAGTTCCTCTTTAGTATGAGGTGTTCCTCCAGAATTCAAAGAATAATACCACTCAAGAATTTCTCTGTGGGTCTCCAAATGATTCATGTGCACATTAACTTTAAAATCTGCGCTAGGAATACCTGCGACATCCCTTATAGGGAACCCAAAATCACTACAATGCTGACCAAAAGCACAAATCTCATTATCTACAAATCGTTCCATTGCAGTTGTTCTTTGTAATCCATCTACACAAATGAACTCTCCTGTAGACAAATTGAGATTAAAAAAATACATCTCTACCTGATATTCCGCCTTTTAGGAAAAATTCAATGTAAGCAATCTGCTGATCCTCAGTCCAGACATGTTGCCGCTGAAACCATGGTTGCATTTGAAGTCCTTGATTCTGTACTGCATCATGAATAAAATTAATATACTCAACAAATCCATAGGCAAGATTTGTATCAATACTAAAATTTTTGAATTTTGGTATTTCATCGTATCTCATAAACAACCTCCTGTAATGTATTTAATATAACACATTACAAAATAATAGTCATTATGAGAATAGTATTAACTACACAGCAAGATAGATGTAACTACTAATGCAGCTCTGAGTCATCCTTAGCATTATCAGAGTCGATCTTCTTATGCAAACGATGGGCTAAAATGTGAAGTGAACACACAAACACCTCACCAAATATAAGGACAAGGCACAAGCAAAGACTAATTAATGTCTTACTTGCAATAGCCATACATGCGCTCAAAAGTATAACAACTGGTGAAGTAAACAAATAAATTTGTTTTGCCGGCATTTTACTTACTAAGAAGAAAACCGTTCTCACAAGTAAGCAAACTGCCAATAAGCTGTTTATAACTAAAAACTGTATATTTGAGATACCTTTTATAATTTCAATCAACTCTCTCATTTTCCGCCCTTACTTATTCCAAGAAGCAACCTTTACGCTTAATTCCTGATACATACTGTCAATAATGCTAAAATCGAGGCTATATGGATCTTCTGCACTAAAGACACCTGATGGAAGTTCAAAATCTTTTAGCACAGCAAGAACTGAACCTTTACTTTCAAATAGATAGACATGATCCATAGTCACGCAAGCCTGCCAGTCTTTATTTAGAGCAAAAGTACATTTAAGATTTTCCTGTAAGGTAATTAAGTCTGTCAAATTCTGCGCGCTCTTCAATAAGTTCTTCTGATTCTGTTTAGCTGCTATACACTTCTTGTCAATCCTAGGAACAGCGGAAATTGTCCAAGAAAAACAACATATCACAAAAGCCAAAGCACATAAAATACCAAAGAAAATAATGTATTGAACTAACTCAGAAAACTCAAAAATGTCTGGGTAGCTGCATAAGGCTGTCACAGTGTAAAAGAAAATAAAAAAGAAAAGTAAAGCGAATACTGTAAACATTAACCATTTACAACTCTTGGCTCTACTTTTTGGCAATGATAATGCACTAATTCTCTCCTGCAAGATTTTAACTTCTTTTTTACTAACTGAAGCCTGGTTAACATGTAATTCTTTAATCATAATACCTCCTAAAATGAAATATGGCTGTTGCGCCATATTTTCTTACACAAAATTCCTGACAAATTATCAATATTCATAATTTTCTGTAAATACACTTTTACACGACTAAAGATCCATTTTCTTTGGTGTATTGCCTAATGCAGCTGCCAAACCTAAACGAATTTCTTCCATTTTCTTCCAGTTGTACTCTGGCTTCGCGTAAAGCGTAACATCAAGATTTTCTTCCAAACCTAAGCGAATCTGTCTCATTTGAACCCAGTCATATTCTGACTTTGTATAGACTGAAACATCAAGATTTTTCTTCAAGCCCATACGGATTTCTTCCATTTGATCCCAATTGTACTCCGGCTTTGCATAAATTGTAACATCAAGATTATCCTTCAAGCCTATACGAATCTTTTTCATTTGACAATGTGTGTACTCCGGCTTCGCGTAAAGTGTAACATCAAAATTTTCCTCTAAACCTAATCGAATTTCTTTCATTTGATTCCAGTTATACTCGGGTTTTGAGTAGGGTGAAACATCAAGATTTTCATCCAAGCCTAGACGAATTTCTTTCATTTGAGCCCAGTCGTATTCTGGTTTTGCATAAAGTGTAACATCAAGGTTATGTTCTAAACCTAAGCGAATTTCTCTCATTTTACCATAATCGAAAATTGAAAGATCCATATCGCTTTTTACTTCATTGTGTTCTAACCAAAACTTTGCCATTTTATTTTCTCCTAACTTTTTATTTTTCTTTCAAAGATATTCATAGCATCTCGTAATCCTTGATTATAGGCCTGAGCCATTTTATATTCGTCAGATTCCTTGACGCCTTTGATCGTAACATCCATAATTTTCATGGATGTTACGATCTCTTTCTTTATTTCATTTAAATTATCAATATTCACAATTCTTTGTAAACCACACTTTCACATAATTAAAGATCCATTTTCTTTGGTGAATCAGCAGAAGCTGGCTGCTCTGTATAATTATGAATAAAGTCTGTAAAATTTAAATTCGTCAGCAGGCAAAACATACATTCGAAAATATCTGACTTGCTCACAGTCTCTGATGTAATTTGCAATCCAGTAGATACAATTTGTGAAAGAATTTCTTCAACATCATCATATCGCTCATTGACATCCCAATTAAATCTTTTGCAAATCTGCAAAACTAAGTTTGGAACATATGAATCATCAAAGGCTGCATGTTGTGATGCTTCTTTACACAACTCAACAAGTCTGTCATCATCTGTTAATTCTTTTGATGAATCAGATTGTGCTGTCCCTGCACCTGCAAGTTCAACTATTCCCTGTTCAGCAATTATAAATTGTGCTTTACGATTTTCTACAGACGAATCATCAGGTTGAATGGAACTATTGTTCTGTGACATTTCATAAAATTTATCAGAAGGTAAACGCTCTGCAAAATCCTTAAATAGATTTTTAGCATCTGCTGCAGACATTGAGGTACGATTACTGTTAGCAGATAGATTATTATCAGAAGGTGTTGCCACTGCCATTGAAGCGAAATCAAATTTAGACTTTTTAATAATCTCATCGCCTTTGATTTCAACTTTGGATAAATCTAAGTTGAAAGCTGTGGCAATAACATAGTATAGATTCTGATTGCAGCCGCTTTCATGGCCATGGACGCTACCGCTTGAGAGCAGACAACATGCGTGGGCACCACCGTCAACGGTACCGAGCCAAACAAAGTCGTTGCCAGGCCCTAATTGGCTGGCGTTTTCCGCTACTGCCTTTAATGCCGCCCAGTAATTTCCGGAACCTGGTTCACCAAATTCTGTAAACCCGACTTTTTCTTTGCTAATAAGGAACAGTCCTTTGCCATAAGAAGCAGATGAATCCTCAGCATCCTTGATAGCATTGTACAGTTCCTTAAGCTTATTATCATAACCACTGATATCCTGGCCATCAATGGATTGGGAATAGTAATTACCATTCCCAAACTGCGATATTACCAAGCCAGGCCATGCGCCACGGGTTACCACATGGGACTGAATCACAAGGGTTTTACCATTGTTGATCAGCTCACAGGGTATCCAGTTGTACCCGGCAAACTTATAAGTTTTACCTAAAAGCTGATGCTCCTGACTGTTATCATCATGTTCAAATGATGAAGGCGCAGGCTGCTCCTTTTTTACAATCTCATCCCCACTAATCTTGACTTTAGACAAGTCAAGGTTGAATGCTGGAGCTATTGTCTTAACTACGTCGTCCTGCAAAGCTATGTAGCCATTCGCAAATCCATTCACAAACCACGCAGTATTTTCCTTATTACCTAATGTACCAAGCCATGCATTACAATGTGTACCATTAGGATTACCTTCACTCCCAGCAGAAACTAGTGCATCACAATAATAACCAGCCCCAGAAGCACCATAGATTACAGTTGGAAGCTGCGCTTTCTCGGCAGATATCAAATACAATCCATTACCATAAGTAGCAGACGTATCTTCAAAATCCTTGATTGCATCATACAGTTTCTGCGTCTTGTCATTGTAGCTGCTAATATCCTGCCCGTCAATGTCTGACCCGTAGTAATGTCCATTTCCAAACTGTGGCAGTTTGAAACCTGGCCATGGTCCTGTAGTTACCCCATGTGACTGAATTACAAGGGTCTTACCATTGTTGATCAGTTCACAGGCCGTCCATTTGTAACCCATAAAATTATAGGTCTTTCCTAACTCCAGATTTGCATATTGTTCCTCATTATTCATAATTAACCCCTTTCTTAACTAAATAAATATGTTCTTCGGTTCCTCGCTAAATAAGTTCGTTTTGTCATAAAGCATAACAACGAATTCTTCATAATGGCCGACGTGATTATTTACATTCTTAAAGCCGAGAGATTCATAATATTTTACTAAATCGGGCACAATGTCATGTGCATCCAAATTGTTTGAAAAGATCTCATAATCACCATAATGCAAATATCCAGCTTCCAGTATAATTGGAGTACTTACAACTGCAGTAAGATCATTGATAAGCTTTGCACCAGCATCTTTAGCAGCACTTTCAATCTTTTTAATTGCAACAAACTTTTTACAATACTCTGTAAAGTCGTAAACGTAAAATGGAACATTATCTAAATGAAAATCGTCTATAATGTTGTAAAGTGCAACACTACAGCAAGCATCTTCTGTTCTGAGATCAATTGTCTTACTTGCAAAACCAGTAGTGAAATTATCACTTAAAAGAAATTGAATTAGAATAAGCTGAATGTACCGTAAACTCCCAACTAACAGTTGCTTTGTTACTTGATGAAGATGCTTGTGAAAAGTATCATCATTTGGAATTAAATTAAAAGATTTTTCTGTATTGGAATAATTAAGATAATACAGAAAAAATTTCTGCGCCAATTCAGTGTAATCATCATTTGAGCATGATTTAATATTTATTAAACATGCTATGTACCGTCCTACTGTTAATAGATCAGCTGTATACTGATCAAAGCCTTTGTGTTCCATAATTATCTCCTTCTCTCTAAATTATGATTGCAGAAGGCGACTGTTCAGAAACAATATCTTTCAAAAACTTTGTAGTTCCTTCTTTGTCCATTACCCCATCCAATAAATCAGAACGTTTATTTACCCAATCAGTGTTATCTTGTAAAACTGAAAAGCTATCGACAACAAAAATAACAGGTATCCGAGTATGCAAAAAGACTTCCGGAATTTGATCACAAAGATTAATTTTTGTATTATTAGACAACTCTGTAGAAAGAGAATACTCACCTGAGAATGCAACATTATCATCCTTTAACTTGGCAGAGTACTTCTTGTAATCTGCATCAGAAGACAAATTTAGGAAATAATACAGTGGCTCTGTAAAAATGGAACCATGTGTAAAATCCTCAGGTTCACATGCAAACGAAGCAAAATCAATAATTGTTGATTGCTCACTTGCTGGTAATGAACCAATATTTTTACTACTTGGTAACCCTCGCTGCTGTGTATTAATGGAACTGTCATCACCCTCAAGTGTGTACAAATAATCAAAAAGCTGTTTTCGCAATGCCAGGTCACCAAGTAAAATAGGGGCGAACACTTTCATGAGTTGTACAAGAAAATCATGAAAACACTTAGTGTTATTATTATATCCCGAAAAGATATCAATAATATCGCTGGCCTGGCATTTTTTATCTGGGTTAATCGTGCGTGAATTGTCAGTTAAGCAACAGGAAACACCAATCAGTGCATAGAGTTTCATTTGAAAATTCGGACTAGCTACAGTGTAAGATTGATCCATATGATCTGATTCATTATAATATTTTATAGATCCACCTTTAGCTTTCGGCAAATTATCTATTCTGATAATGGAAGAAAGATCGTGTAATACTGTCAATAATAAAGAATGCAATTCATTAAAAGCTTCTGGATCTATTGTAAACTTCTGCAGTTCACGATAATCCAGTTCATTACCAAAAGATGCTGTATTGAGCCACTTCATGTAAACACTATCAGGTGAAGCAGCTGCAATATAACAATGTTCATGCTCTTCACTTATATAAATTTTAGACAAATCCGGTTTAATCTGAATTTGCGTATCAGATCCTGTAAGAGCATCCATCTCTTCTGCAAACAATTCCTTAAAGGCTGGCGTAAATTTAGGAAAAACAGTAAGCATCTCCTTATATTTAACAACTGCATCAGAATAACTTGAAAATAAGACGTTTTCAAACGTCTTGAGAATGGATGGTTTCCAGTGAACATCTAGATGATCAACAGCATCCAGGAACTTAATAATACTAGAGTAAGTAGGAAAGTCATCTCTTAATTCATTCCCAATAACAAAGAATACGTTAGTTGCAATCATTCCCTCTGATTTAATGCAGCAGACAAAATCTCCGCGATGCCAGTAGTCCACCTGGCATTTATCAAATACCCCGCAGACAACTGTTGAAAAACCAGATCGAAAATCATGCTTCTCCAGCTCAGTAAACAATAAGTTACAATCAACACATAAACTCATAATGTTGCCTCCTTAAATTTATTTGTACTAAAGCACAAATGGGTGTAGAGCTTTTGCACTCTACACCCATGAATAATTAAAATCTTCGTATTAAGTAAGCCTAACGCCTCAAGTCTGAAGTAATAATAGTTTTAGTCCTCATGGCTGCTCAAAAGAACATCAGGCATAATGGAAGCATGAAAATTGCATACAAAACTAAAGCAATAACAAGAATTGCTTTACACTTGATTTGGAAACTTCTTAAGTCACGTCGATAATCTGCATCTGTTGGATATAACTCTTTCACACGATCAGTAAACACAGAAGTAGACCTCTTTGGATGCGTCATATAATAAAATACATCTGGACAAATAAGATACTTAAATGAAGCATCTCCTATGAGACAGTGAGGTAAGGATGGAAGACCTTGTAAAATGTTAGAAAAATGTTTATCTTCTTTCAAAAACCTTCTCTTATCTTCAAGAGTATCACCAGGAACGCAATCATACCAATTTAGTGCAGTAAATTCTTTACAATATTTAGTAAGCAATGTACATAATTTTTCATATGCTTCGATGCGTGACTCTTTATTACTAGTCACAAAAGAACTACATAAACGATAACGTTCACCATTAGCTTGATAACTATCTAAGACTATCTCAGAAAACTTCTTTAAAGTCTTTGAAGCAAGACCACCTTTATGAATTCCGTAGTAAAATACTAAAACTGGGACTGCAACAACAAACTCATATCCTACTGCCTGAAAATACAATGCAGCGCCGGCATTAGATCTGTCAACATTTGTCATTACCTCTGTCGCATGTTGCAATAACTTAATATAACTGTTTAACATTTCTGTCTCCCTTCGAAATTCCAATCTAAAAAACTGCTGATATGAAATGATGTAATTCCTTTTCGCTCCGCTTCACGAAGAAATGGAATTGTGTCATCAACAAATACCACATCTTGTAAGCTAATATCATGATCCTTACAGTATTGTAAAATGGTATCTGCTTTTGATTTATCTTCTGATACAAGTAAACGTTCTGTGATACTTGGATAATACTTGTCCAGCCAGAGCTGTTTATCATCCATTTCTTTCTGCACCTGACAGTGTCCCATTACAATATTTTGTTTTGCGGCACAGGTGGATAAAACCAGTTGCATATGATAAGATGGCTTCCTCTTAAGAAAGACACCATCATCAATCTCTTTTAAACTCATGCCATTAGTGGTGCCGTCAGGATCTGAAACATGGCCATTGAACCGGTATGCAGCTAAAGTGCCATCTATATCCCAGAAGATATACTTACCTCTCAGTTGATCCTGTGAAGCAAATTCATAATCGCGTGTAAGCTGCTCACAATGATTAAGATTTTTATTCAGAAAATTCACATTCATAGAATAATTGAAAAGGTTGACTACCTGCATTGGAGAAAATGCAACGAAACCTTCGCATTCAGCACTGTGAAGATTCTCATACATATCATCAACAAGTGCAATCTGCTTCTTGTAGAAACCACCAAGCTCAGCAATTGCCTCAAGCTCAACAATTTTTAATTCCTGCTTAGAAACACAACAATTTTCTAATGAGTAGCCATATTTTTCCTTTACCCACTGAACCTTTCTTTCAGCCTCTTTAAATGAATCAACACCGCCAATAAGGCACATTTTAGTACCTTGAGCATGCAAGTAATCCATAAACAATTTTAACTGTAAATTTGCTTCTGAATCCTTCCAATAGTCGTTATCTGCATGCATGCTACATAAATATTTAAACATGCCTTTGCCAACGCGTTCACTATGTATGCACAGTGTGTCGTCGAAGTCAAAACACACTACTTTTAAATCATCTACAGTCCACATTTTAATTTAGTCACTCCTTAAATTGTATTTTACTTGGCTCATTATCAGCTTTCTTTGTTTTAGGAAAATACAATGAATTAATAGCCTGAGATTTTTCTATTACAATTCTTGCAGGATCCCCATTCTGAATTACCCCTAAATGGTTATTATGAAACGTATATAATTCTATATTATCATTCAGAAGATCATTTATTGTGTAGTGTATATCTATAAGCTCTTTTAAATTTGACCTATTATACCGAGAGAAGGCACAGGAGACAGCACCCAGAATATCTGAAATATTGTGATTAAGGCTATCTCTATAACCTTTAGCAGCTGGGTCCTCAAGATGTGTTAAATCAATAACATAAAAAGGAATATCACGTAAGCATGCCTCTTTTCCAAATTCTCTTATGTATTTAATAGTGCTATGCAGATTATCTGACCAGATGACAGGTCTCTCGCAAAAACAATACTGACAAATAACAATACGAACCGCATGTCTGTAATCATCATCTTCCATTTTTGTTATGATATTAAGATGATGTAATAAGTCACTTGGTAATTCTTCATGAGATCCCCATTCACAAAACTCATAGCCAGCCTTATAAGATGCAGCAAGAAGACGATTTGCTTTAGAATCTTTATTTAAATTGGTGTGTATCATATGTTTACAATATAGATTTATCAGCTTCGTGTTTAAAAATTCATCTGAAAACTGAGTGTTTTCAAATACTTTTAAATGCAAATTTAATTCATTCTGTTGACTTCCCATAAAAATTTTCCTCACTTTAATATTTCAAATAATTTTTCTGAACCGGTTTCTGTTTGCTTTTCAGTAGCTATGTCTTTTTTAGACTGATGCACGTCTTGTGGAGCTTTAAAGCCAAATACAAGACATGCAATGCCTACGAGTATACATAGAAGTCCAATGATATTTTCCCATTTGTAACATATGCAATCGTATGCAAAGTAAAACAAAATGCAGGCTAGTATGCCAGCCAAAACAATAAACATTTAAAACCTCTGTAATTCTTATTAAATGCGAAAAAGAAACTGACCCAAATGTATAAAATCATAATTAATGAATCGCTCAGTATTCGTTCCTTCAGTTTAAAGATTTCTCTAAATTACTTTGCAAATGCCATAAAAACATTTGACTAAATCGATGGCGAAAGAAAGCACGATTATCAATAAAAGAATATAAAAATTCGCAGTAAATCTCTTGACATATTTTTTATTAGCATTTTGTTGAAATGGTTTATATCGCACATGTAAATACGTTTGACATATTGCAAATACACATGCAAAAATAATGAAAATATTATTTTTTAATAGTGCCTCTACTAACATAGCAATGACTTCCTTCCTATTTTGATATTAAATAAACTTTTCCGTTCTTAAATTTGATATCATAATCTTTTAATTTAATGCCATCAATATCAAACTCATCACTTGTCGGCTCACCATCTATTACAATCTTCGCTTTACCAGATGCGACAAGTTTATGTAATTTCTCTTCCTGCTCTTTTCTTGTTTGCTTTTTATGATTATATTGTTTTTCTGTCTCTACTGCCTGACTCTGCTGTTCCGTATCTAGTTGCTCTCCAAGTTTGTGTAGTCTAGCAGCTCCAGAACTTGCTGCATGCTGCCCACAAACATAAATAAAAGCAAAAAACAATATCGTCAACCATGTCACAATAGATTTTGCAGTAGGACTTAGAACATTATCAAATACTATATCAACTACAAATAATGCGGCAATAGCTATAATTATCAATACAACGTTATTCATGATTAAAACCTCCAAGTGCTGAAATCCCTGTTATAATATCAGCAATGGCCAAAGACACGGGACAAATGCAGATCAGCAGACCGCTTTTTCTCATCCTTAACTTATAGAATGCAATCTTCACAAACAAGATAATACAAAGAGTCAATAAAATTAAACCATCTACAAGTAAAATCAAAGGTACAATTTTCATGAGTCTTTATTCCTCCCATTTCCTAAACTGTCACATAATTTTCTCACAGGACACTTAGTACAAACTTCTGGGTGCTGTAATGTGTCTTCAGCACAGTTCAAGCAAACCTTATTGATTGCACTTAATAAATCAGATGCTCCTGTAGTAATAACATGTAAATCAGACACTTCCTTTATCTCTGGATAGCTTTCAAGATCAAATAAAAATTCTGCATGATGCTCTAATCTTTTAAACTCCTGAATATCCTGAGAATCATCAACAGAGATCTTCGCTGAAATATAAAAATCTTTCATAATAATCACCTCAAATTAATCTTTCTGTAAATGCTTCTTTGCCTTGAAAGCACTCCGGAACACCAATAATGGTGATGTATCTAAATGCCATTCCTCGAAACGATACTTCTGCCTAATATCCGGATATTTGTTTCGATCGACCTCAGAGAAAAACATCTCAGCCGGGCGTGCAAAAACATCATAATTGACATGCATTTCAGTATCTTCATATAATGCCTGATACAAAACAAGTATCTCACCAGTTTCTGTATGTTTAGCAAAACCTAAAATAGCATACATGTATTTCGTTCCAGGCCCTTGCAAAGTTTCCCTCTTGAAATGCCTAACAATATCACCAGTTTTGAAAGTTCTGTCATTGATAGTTAACTGTCTCATAAACAATTCCTCCTATTTTAAAAAGCCTGTTAGATATTACTCTAATAGGCTTTGAATGTATATTATTATATTTTCATACGACAAAATATTGTGGCTCCACATCTGTTAAGAAAATACTATCTTTTCACAGAATCAAAAGTATTATCAATTTTCGAATCATCATGCGCTTGGCTTTGTCAAGATAATCGTATGGGACCTCCCCTTCACGTTCATACTCATTCACAAAATTATGAATCTGACTTGTCAAACACACTTCTAAAGCGAGAAGATCACTTATACTGTTTGTTTTATCCATTGACAACTCTTTAATCAGAGAATTGAGTTTCAAATATTTTTGCAGTCATATCCCTACCTGGAACTGCATATACAATATTAGCAACGCAAGCAGTGCTGAAAATTTCATGCATTAAAGTTACTACCTGCTTTGGGTCCTGCCCAAATACTCCGCAACCGAAAGCACCAAGAATTAATGTGTCAACATCCTGATCATTAACAATATCTCGAATAAAAAGTAAACGATTTTTCAGAACTTCAGTATTTTCTGCATCGCTAACATTCTGATATTTCTGTGCAGCATACTTATTTGGAGCAGCACATGTTAAAATGTCTGCTTTAGCAGCATGCTCATCATTTTCAAAAATAACATTTGGCGTGTATAAAGCTCTGTCTGCGTACAGTGCACGATTAAGTAATTTCTTATTCGGTTCATAGTAGGCATCACGAAAACTGTCAAGTACTGGATATAAAGTTGAATCCATACAAAGACACTCTTCCTGAGCCTTACTACCTTTTAAAAACATTCCACCAGGATTTTTAAACGATGCAAAATTTAAAGCAGCGATCTTATCTGAACTTCTAATACTGGAAATATAAAAAATTGCAGTTACTGTATCCATCGCTAAAAATGACTGTCTTGGAATACCTACAACAATTGATCTTTGCAAATCCTTTGCATCGTATAAAACTGTATTTGCAATCTGCACCTTGATGTTGTCTGCATACTTAGAAGAAACATAATCCAAATGTTTCTTAGCTTTGACAGAACGCGCAGCTTTGTCATTCCAATATCTAGCATTTCTGTTATCCATATTAGTCCTCCTTTTATTTACTCAATCTGCAATCAATGAGTCCAAGGCCCATCTGAAATGCTTCTACAGACTGATGTGATCATTGAAATCTTACACAGGCACTCTTGTAACTCAATGTCATCCTTTTCCTTCTCTTTTCTTTTGTGTTCTGCCAGTAGCTGTTTATCCTCAGTACTTAGTGATGAATACCATTGGTCATATAAATACTTACTAAAAGCCTGCGGCATAAAAAGTCCGCAAATACAATACCAATGTCTTCGTTTCAATTCTGCCATCCATGTCATATTATCTCTCCTTTGATTAGCGTGAAAAAAGACGATCACGATATTTACATGCTGCAGTCGCGAGTGTAGAAATATTACGTAACCCTTGTTGTAACTCACGATACTCTTTTTCTCTCTTCTTCTGCACTTTCTTTGCTAAACGCTGCTTAACTTCTTCACTTAATGATGCGTACCACTCATCGTATAACTGTCTACTGAAAATCTCTGGCATAAAAGTTCCGCAAATACAATACCATTGTCTTCTTAATAACTCTGCTCTCCAAGCCATGCTAAATCACCTCCATTGGTTGTAGCACACAATCGAACTTGCAATCATTTAAAATACGATTGGCTTCCTCTGTTAAATAACGAAAACCAGGTCGTAAGACATGTGATGTGAAATAATGATCGATACATGTTTCATCTGGTATAAAAATTGACTGTGGACCTGTTACTCTGTTCTTAGCTTTGATGTAAACATGCTCTACCAGTCTTTTACTATTTACAGTAATAGTTGCAACCTCAGTTTCAGGATGCTTCGTAGCCCATTCCTCAAATTCTTCCCATGTATGAATAACTGTTACCATATTAAACCTCCATTCCCTGCGGACTGTCTGCGTTTTAATTCAACTGCCCACGCCACACTAAACCTCCATTCCCTGTGGATTGACCACAGTTTCTTTCAATTGGTGCAATATTAACTGCATACCCGATTTCTTTTTCGTTGTCATAAATTTCCATTGTACCGCCTGCACAAAATACAAATGAGAACCGCTTGTCATCCAATTCAAGTAATTTAATTAAATGATCCGTGAGTTCATTTAAGTTCCGTGCATCTTCTTTTGATTCTTCAATACGTGACATTCCATTACTCCTTCTAAAGAAACTTAGTTTCAAAGTGTTACTAGCATACTCTCCATACACCATCTGGTCTTAACTGTGCAAACATTAATAATCCGCACAAGGCTCTTTTAGCATTTCCTTCTGTTGCCTTCCAATAATCTTCATCTGCATCATCTTTTAAGGATGCTATGATTTTCTTTAATGGTTCAATTGTTTCAGCACCAGTTCTTCCGTCAAGATAATATGCATAACTATGTGAATCTCCTTCGCCTATTCCAAGTTCTTTCTTCTTTCTATCTATAATGTCAGAATAATTATAAGTAATATTAACTGTCATTTCCGTCGTACCACTGACACAATACGTTCCACCTTTTATGTCATGTTTTTCCTCTGTTTCTAAAACTTCATTTGTGACCGGATCACATAAATCAAAATCCCAACTCATACTAAAATCTCCTTTTCTAAATTTCTAACTTATGTAACAAATCAACTATTGCTGCATACCTGCCCTGATTTCGTATCTTATGCTTCTCGTTACTATTTTGCGTTGCATCATCATAATCTTTGTTTACTTCTCTAAACTCTTCTGTAATAATCGCAAGAATTTCATCCTTTGTCTTACTACATGCATATATTTTATTACATTTCTCTTCATACTCTTTACTTTTAGTAGTATTCATTTCTAATACTTCAATATCATTTTCCCAAAGGATATCTACAAACCTAATGGCCATTTTTAACGGAATTTCCATATCCATCATAATCTGTAGATGCTGCCACTCATCCCATGTTAGTAAACTACCTTCTTTTGCTTTTGCAAACTCAAGTAACTGTCCATCCTTATATTCAAAAAAAATCTTCATCAACCAAATGTTGCACTGCCAAAGAAGTCAGCCATTCATTGATAATTTTCAGCTCATCATTGTTATATTTCATGAATTTGCACCTTCCCAAAATCTTAGTTTCATCAGTCATAATCGTAGTCGTTATAGTCACAATCTACACAAAATATGCAGCTGGTGTTTGCTCCAAAATTTGTAACCAAAATGCCACTGTACTAAACCTCCAATCTCTATGAATCAACCACAGTCTCTTTCAATTGCGAAATCTTCCATTTTTCAAATAGCCCACAATCACGCTTTCTAGGGTGATGACACCAGTATAACTCCTTTAGTAAAATACCTTGCAAACCAAGAACGGTATAGCCTTGACCAATAATATCAGCAAGATACTGCCCAAGTGTTAATAAATCTGCATCTTTTGATTGAATGTAGTCATAATAGTATCTCCCTCCAAGTTATCAGTACATGGTTTGCAGTAGTATTATGATTTCAATGATTTCTCATATTTTATTGTTGTCTCGACTAGCTTATCAACAAGATATTGCTCTCTAGTGAGTACTGCATTTTCAACATAATGTGATCTCATATTATTTAATAGCTCTTCAGAATAATCAAGCATAGGGCTCTCAGTATAATACATTTCACGCAAATCTATACCGAACAGACCAAGCCATGTTCTAAACTGATTGAAGAATCTATGATACAATAGACTAAAGTCCTCTTTAGTTATGCTATCATTAATCAGCTCCTCTGCAAGTTGCGTTTGTGCTGTGCAATGCTGAAACCATAACTTCTTCAAATACTTCTTCCGCAGATGGGTATATGCCTTGAATTTCCAAAAACTACCATCTGGTGATACCTCCAAACAATAAGTACATGGGAATTTATAAGATGCAAGAAGATCTTGTGCACTTGGCCAGCTCACTGCTGGATGCGTATGTATAATGACAATATCTGTATGATTAGCTATAAACAATTTCATATCTTCTGAAGCTGTTACAATATTGTCCCTCGTGGTCTCATGCTCCAGACAATATTCACCGGTTTCTGTATCAATTGTACACAAACTTTCGCGTTTGTTGCCTTTGTGTGCATCTAACATTATTGTGATCACCTTTAATAATGTCTCTGTACATTCTGATGACTCACCAAGACTGTACAATGCTTGCATAAAATCTGTATTTGTAATTAATTCGTTCATCGATCTTTCTCTCATACCTTCAAGCGTCCCCATTAGTGAGATCGCCCACCCACTGTACCATTTCAACGATTCCCTTTAAATCTGGTAATAGCATGAAGCATATATTATTGCTCTTGTACTCATGTACAGCATCCCACATTTTTGTATTAACTGCATATAAGCCAATGCTTGCAAGAAAGAGCATAAGCAACAGCAAGAATATTGTAGCAAACAACATAAAACCAATGTTAATGTCAAACCAAATCTCTGCAACAAATGATACGGCACTAATAATTAAAACAGATAGAGCAAAAGCAGTTATTAAACAACCGAATATACGCTGAAACCATACATTTGTTAATAATTTTCTAACCATAATAGTATCCTCCTATTTCCCGTTATATCTATTACAATTTACCTCTCATCAAGCCAATGCCACAAAAGATAAACTATAAGTGCCAAAAGAAAACCAATAATAAGTTGCACAGCTGGCCATGCCAATGGCAGAGCAGCGCTATCAATGCAGTTAATTATATCGTAAAAACCTTGTCATTCATATTACTTTCCTTTCTCGATTCCAATAATTACATATCCAGGCATCAATCCATACTCCTCAGCATCACGTAATGTATATGTAACATCCAGAGTGATCTCGCGTCCTATGCACTTACAGCATGTAAGTGCACGCAATCTTGAACAATCGTCAACTTTCGCACAATCACCATCTTTGCGCAATTCAAACTTTTTACGCTATTTAGCAACTGCATCAAGATACCTGGTACTATTTTCTTTTTAAACTCTTTTCATGTATGTACCTCCAAATCATTACTGTGTTATACAAATGTAAATCATTTAAAGATGTTTTAAATAACTTGCATTTGTATACAAAGCAATATCAAAAGATGATGAAGCTCTTACACTTTATCATCTCACTATTTATTCAAATCATATTGCATGTCGCTCCATCCAATGAAGACAACATTAATTTCTCTTACATTTAAAAACCTCATCGCTGATTTTATATCTGATTAAGATCCCATTCTGTAAATCCAATGATACACTGACATCGCGTTCAGTTTCATTCAACGAATAATAAGACTCTTCCAAAGATGAGTAAAACTCTGGATCTTCGCTCGAATTCTTTTGAACAAAGATTACTGATCTGTCATCTATCCTATGCTTTAAGTCTCTTAATATCCTAATTCTCACTTCTCAGTAATATGCTATCACACTCATATAGTAAACTCATTTTACATACTGTTTTAGCCATTCAGAAACAATGTGCTCATCTTGTTCGTCTGCTTTTAATGCTTTGCTACGCGAAATCAGGAAATAGTCCCATGCCTGAAACTCTCCCATATCAAGAGCATTACACGTACAATCGACATATTTCCATGACTTATTATAATAAACACGATTCCAAGCATGACAATCACTCATAAGAATGTTGTTCTTTATATTATTATAGTTACACAGCATTGAAAATGTTGCTGCGTATCAATAACAAATTGCACTCTTATCCAGAAACACACTGCAAATACTCTGCGACATATCAACATCATCATTATTTAGATCTGTTATTGAATAATCATAGCTTGTTTTCTTTATAATAATGTCATGCATCTTACACATTTTGCTTTTGACTGACTTAGCTTTTACTATCTGCTTCTGCCAAGATCGTAGTGTCTTAAACATTTTGTTTTTGGTTGCTATTCGTAGCTTGCCATCAGCAAATTTTGGGTATGTACATATCCCAGCTTCTTCTGATCCGTCAGGATATGTTATATGTAATAGATAATTGGGCAAGAAGAAGTATTGTGGATTATCCAAGCGTAGCAGCAAATAAGTCTCTTCTGCTTTTGCATATGATACGGATGTTAATTTCTGTGAATCTATGCAATATACATCAATATTCTGAAACTCTACAATATCGTTGTCTGTTACAAGTGCGTCATTACATGCATCGACCCATGCTTGATATAGTTCCTGCTGTTCATTGTCTAAATGATCGTAATACCATCTAGATGAATAGTCATTGTATTGACTAGTATATTTTTAAATCACCAGTCGCTGCCCATGCAGTACTTGTGTCTATTAAAATAATTGTGGAAAATAATATTGCAGCTAAAAATAATGAAAATAACTTATAAAAATATTTTTTTCAAATTGCACCTCCAAAAAACAAAAACCACTGATATGATTCTGCCAGTGGTTTTTGTTATCTTATTTTTTCTTATTCTTCACAAGACTCATAAAACCCATGAAAAAGAATAAAGGCTAAGAGTCTTTGTAACCATACACTCATTGTAACACCTCCTAAATTTCCAATTTCTTAGGTGAGCTACTCTTTTCCAGTTCTTTACGCATCTTTCTCATCTGATCACTATTGAATTCTGGTTTTGCATACACTGAAACGTCTAGATTTCTCTCTAAACCCTGGCGAATCTCTGCCATCTGATCCCGTGTATACTTTGGTTTCGCATACGCTGAAACATCAAGGTTTTCCTCTAAACCACGACGAATCTCTTTCATTTGATACTCGTCATACTCTGACTTTACGTAAATTGTAACATCAATGTTTCTCTCCAAACCTCTACGAATCTCTGCCATTTGATACCGTGTATACTTTGGTTTTGCATAAATGGAGACATTTAGGTTTTCCTCTAAACCACGACGAATCTCTGCCATTTGATCCCAGATGTATTCTGGCTTTGCGTAAATGGAGACATCTAGGTTTCTCTCCAAACCCCGGCGAATCTCTTTCATTTGATAATCATCATACTCTGACTTTGCATATGCTGAAACGTCTAGGTTTCTCTCCAAACCCAAATAAATCTCTCTCATTTGATCATGATCAAAAACGGAAAGATCCATATCGCTTTTTACTTCATTGTTTTCTAACCAAAATTTTGCCATTTTATTTTCTCCTAAAATTTCATTTTCTGTGGCTTATCATGCACATCTGTAACAATCTCGTATTCAGCACAATTCTCACGCTTCGTACTACCACAAAGACCTTCAGCACCTGATCTGTTCATAATGCGTTTGCCATTGATTTCTGGGCAGTTTAAAGAACCGCCGTTGATACACTCAATTTCTGGAACTGCAGGTTCACCATAACTTCCAATACTGAAATTCAATACTCTTGAATGGCAATCAACTTTTACACCGTCAACAATTATTTTATTCAAGGAAGGCTCTCTACCAGGCTCCCAACGACCATAGCTCATGCCTGTATGTGTTTCGGTACCGATACATGCCTGCATTCCTTCAGAGCACTCAAGTGTTAAAGTTCCAGATCCTTTAATAGTTAATATGCCACTCGCTTGCAATGGGCAACCTGTAGCAACAATACTGTTATCACCAGTCACTTCAACGCTTGCATCTTTTCCAGCTTTGTATGAATTCTTCAGATGAGTGTTATTAAACTTGAGGCCTAATGCATTCACCAATTTCTCATCGTCAGTGTCTAAAACAAAGTCATCTGAAAGACGATAGATAATGCAATCGAATCTTAATGGATCTGCTGGGAAATAATCACTGCAAATAGCTATGCGATCATAAATTGAACATACAGGACATTTCATGTCACTAGCCTTACTAACTTCTTGCAGGGTCAGTATGCTGCCAGAAGAAAACTTTCGAACAATAAAGTGTGGAAATACAACTTTAAAGCAATTCAAAGATTTTAATAATTTAATAGAACGCATAAAATTACTTATATTAGGAACACCATGGAAATTATAATTATTGAACCTATCAAAATCTTCCCCGTAAGCCTCCGTTAAAACTTTATGTACATCAAAAGGATCAAGACATAGCAATTTTGCAACTAACTCACTTGGTTTGTCACCAAGCTTGTAATAATCAATAATATTTGGAGATCCTGTATCATTCAAAAAATTAATTGTAGAGATACTCCAAAACGCTCTTTGCATTAGTTTCTGAAGTGTGCTGGACGAAGGATTAAAATTGTGGCAACCAGCAACAATATCATAATTAAGCCCTCTTTGTAAACCTAATGGTATTTCAGTTAAATCTTTTAAATCTGCAAAAGTTCTGTACAGCAATGGCACTTTTGGCACTTCCTCTACAGTTGTTCCATTCTCAATCGGTCCAACATACTTAATTGAATAATCCTGCTCAAGTTCTCTTTTTTCAATAACTTCAGCCGGTATCTCAAAAATCTCCCAATTAGGAGAATCACCAACTGCTTCTTTCCATTGTTTTAATGTCCATCTTGTACCTGCCATAATTTTCCTCCATTCAATAAAAAAGAAGTAAACTTTTTTAGTTTACTTCTTTTGCTACTCGGTACTTATTCCAATGATTGAGTTCTTTGAGTACTTATCAAACTTTATAATACTGATGAAAACATTAATAGCATAATTTTCTAATTAAAAGCTCAAATTATGCACTTTATCAGTTAATTATACTGGCTAAAATTATTCTTCAGAATCATTAGATCTGTCTGGTAAGAACTTTTTAATATACTCATGAGCCTGCTCAGGCGTTATTAATAATTCATCAACAAGCATACTTGTAAGAACGCCGGCATCTGTCATATGCAGTTTAACTGCAGCGGAAATAATTCCTTCTGCCTTTCCTTCTGCTCTTCCTTCCGCTCTTCCTTCTGCTCTTCCTTCTGCTCTTCCTTCTGCTCTTCCTTCTGCAGCGGCCTGTTCTCTTTCCACCTGTAATTCATATTCATATTCTTCTTGAGCTGTCATAATAGATTCTACCTCGCTTTCTATTCAGGACTAATCTGTAAGAATGGGTTAAATGCGGAGTCTGTCATTCGGTTCTTGAAAACAGCTTGCAAAAATTTAATAATTGTTGCATCCGAAGTATCCCAATCATAATCTTCAGACAGTAATAAAAAGTCAATATTGAAAAGTGACTTTTGCAACACAATATGTGGATTACCAAGATCCTGTAGCCTAAATGAATGCACGGTATTCTGTAATTCTTCTGGGATACCACAAAGACATATCCAAGTAGAATAGACTGGCATTAGTCTATTGTAGCTCGAATACTTCCAGTTTTCATATATTATTTTCCTCCTGTTGAATATCCTAACTTAATGCAAATCATTTCTCCAATCTAAATTGAGATAACTTCTTTCTTCTTGCAATATGGGCACTCCTTGATAAATAAGAATCCCATTGGTCTTATTTCTGCCTGAGCGCCACATGCACTACACTCAGTTGGTATGCTCTTAATTTTCTCGTTATCTGTCATTGATGTTTCTCCGGCACTACTAAGCATGATATGCTCGGGTTTCTCAGCAGTATATGCACACATGGTGGAGCAACCAGAGCAAGCAGTATGGCAAGCCATAGTACATTCTCCATTGCAACTAATTCCACGATTTCTCATATTTTCTCTCCTTAATTCGTAAGATTATCAGTAAAGACGTGAATATACGCTATATCATTTCTATCCACTGCAACTGCATACTGTTTTGTGTGTATATTTACCATCACATCTTCACCATTGATATATTTCTGATAGTCATCCTTTGATATCACTGCATCCATGTAATAGGAACCAGCAACACCTTTTGTTGAAATCGTATATACCAAATTACCATTTCGAGCATTCTCCGCAATATATGATTCTCTTTTGTCTGTCTGATAGTCGTCAATACGCTTAACTCCACATATAACGACGGCAAATGCACAAATACTTAATGACGGAATCACAATTTTGTACATCCACTTAGAATGCTTATGCCTCTTACTCATGTAGCCACCTCTGTATGAGTTTCTTCCTTATTATAATGCAATGTACGTTAATCACTTGTGCACAAAGAATTTATGGTAAAAACACCAGCCCATTCTGTGCATTGTCTCTACTACTTCATCCACGTGTTGACCTAGCAAGCACCCATCTTTATAACAAAATCCTTTATGATCATCAAAGTAGATGAACTCATCTGCATCAAGGCCGTCTGAAAATAATTTATCTGAGGCGCATGTTAATAATCGATCGAGTCCCCTTTCTAAAGTGACTTCTATGTAATCATTCGTTGGTACAAATTGCATTTCATCCTCCTACTTATGACTCTTTATATAATATTAGCTATGCTGAACAAAGGCTACAAGAAGTGCCATCATTACATAAAATAAAATAGTTCCAAATAGAGGCTCTAAGCAATCATAAATTGATTCCTTAAAAAGTGAATCTACGCAAAGAAATGTGATACCTAATGCAATGATAATATGTGCTATTGCCATACCAGTAAAATTACACATAATAAATGCAAATACGGAACATGCCACAGGCAATACTAGCATTAATATAACTGCGCCTAGAGCATACTTACAATTTTGCTTGAAATTGTGTAGTGCTTTCGAGAACCATGACTCATAGATTCTAATTAATTTCTTTAATGGTGTAATGCTTGTACACCATTTTTTCAAATCTCTATACATAAAACCTCCGCGTTACTTATTTCAACAATAATATTCATCATAGGATTAAATTTAGCTGCATTTGAAGATGCATCATCTGCGGATGCATCTTACTCTTTTGTTTTCTTAACGGTCTCTGCAATTTGTATAGCATAATGTTCCTGCATTGCAATAGTATGTTGTTTTGCTTGTTGGCTTCTTATCTCTTTCTCATTCTAATAATGTCAGATGCCTGCCATTTTTAAACATCCTCCTAATTACTGAAGTTACCTTGTGCTTATACATTTATCTTTCGTGGCATTCTGCATTGTAAGGTGTAATAATTTGCAGCCTCAATACAGATACCTTGATCAATGCATGTAGTAACTAATTTTTTAACCTGTTCTTTTGATAATGCGTTAATAGAACCATTATGTAAAAATCTTTAACACAATCACCAAGATACTTGATAGGAATAAGGGACTCATACTCAGCATCATTCACACCAGAAATGTCATAAATGACAACATAATACATTATCTTACTGCCAAAAATAACATCTTCTTCTGCCAATGTTTTAGCATTTAATTGGTTTATCCGGCTTGATATTATCAACTCTTCAATCTCAGAAATTGGTAAATCATGATAATCAGGTATTATCTCTTTTAGCAGTACAGCTAACGCAGCCTTCCTTGAAAAGAATCTTTTAAATGCATCATCATATGATAATTTATTTTCTTTGTGATTTGAAGACGCAGAATCATCAAATATCATTTTTCTTTGGTATATTCATTGTAGTATATAACCTCCTTCTTTTAAATAAATACTTATTATTTTAATGTCTACCGTGTGTCTGCCATAATTTAATTCTCCTATGAATTTATGCGAAATGCAAAATTAATACATTTATTAAAGCTTTAATTTAGCTGGTATATTGAGATCTACATCATGATTAGTGGTAACATGTAAATCCCTGTGGCAAGGAGTTTCATAATTAAGACCCGCACAAATCTCATCAGGAATTGACGACATTGCTAAAGCAATGTCGTGCTTCACTGCTTTGATTTGTGTCTTAAGTCTAGTTTCCTCGTCTACAAGCGCATCAACTGTATGGATAGCGCATGCTATTTCATAAATATTGTGGTCTTTATATACTTCTATGACCTTGTCATATTCACGTCGATCTGGACAACCGCAGCAAACCATACGTTCACTAGGGCTGCACTTTTCACATGGATTGTCTGGCAGTGTTTCTTTTAAAAGCTTTAAATCTTCATTATCAAAAGAATATTCTCTCTTCTCTATTACTTTCATAACATACCTTCTTTCTGTCTATAATTTCATTTCTCTTGTGCCTAATTAAGATTACTAGTTGCAATATTCGTCACATTCATATTAGAATTCCATTTTACTTGGAGTTCCTTCGTTTTTCTTTGGATGCAACTTCTTAAATGTTTCGACTACACTACGATGAGTTAGACCATATGTATACCTCTCATTTTCAGGAATTGAATCATATATCTTTTGATCATTATCAGACCAATCATCACGCTCTTCTGGATCAAAAACCTTTCCTGTTGAACGGTGGACAGCTGAAAGTTGTAGATTATTTATAGGAATACAACGTCCACAGTTACAGCAAGTAATCATATCATTACAGTCTGTAGTTCTCTTATAATATGCAAACTCTAAACTGCCACATGTGCAAGCATCCTGCTGCTCAAATTCAAGGAAGTGTGGTTTCCCGTCAGCACCAACGTACGAATCCCACAAGAAAGCTTTATCCATAAAAGTTTCATAATCTGCCCACACTCCAGTCTTTAAAGCAGCATCAGCTTCATCCTTGAAACATATATCCGATCTGTGGCAATTAATACAGCTCAGTCCAACAAATTCTGTTCCACTATCGGAAACAACTAATACATGCATAAAGAAGTGGCAACCGCAGTTACATTTACTAGAATAATGTGGTTTCAGCATTAAAATAGGACGTAAGTGTCCTGGCTTATAATATGTACACTGCACACTAGTAATCTTTAAATGTTGATTCTCATCTTTCATAACTTAATCCTCCTAAACTAATTTAATATTCTGTGGTTTATTTTGTGATCGCTGAGTCAGTTCAAAATAACCCTTGCCAGCAATAATTTTACCTTGTTTAATAAACTCATCAGCTATACGTTTACAATCTTCTCTTGAAACATCAGAGTCCCCATTGTGCTTAAAAATACTGATTGTGTTGCCAAGATACTTGATAGGAATAAGTGATTCATACTCAGCATCACTTATGCCACCAATATCATAAATAATCCCATCATAAACATATGTTATGTGACCAAAAGGATACATTAAACACACGTCACCACCTGGGAAAGCATCTTCCAGCATGCGTGCAAAATAATAACAGTAACCCGCCTCAAACAAATAACGTATAGTTTCTACACTTGTATCTGTGGAGCAAGCCGGGGAACATTGAAAACGTACACCAGCAATAAACTCTAAAATCTGTTTATTGCCACCAATAGCAACATCCCTATTTACGAACTTAGTCTTTAATTTCTGAGTTTCTGCGGTTTCATGCATTACACAAACCTCCTCAATTACCTATGATAACAGGTTGCTCTATCACAACCAGTAAATACGCTAACTATCGAAGTTTTCTTCATTCTCTCTTTATACTCTAAGTACTGCTAATTTACTTCTACAACTCGCAGTTTCTCTACATCATAACGATAATAATTTCCATGCTCTGAAATAACAGGAGAAATAAATTCACTATCACTTTTAACAGTATTAGGTGCTATTAAACCAACGTAAACAATTCCTGTATCACGTAAATAATAGTAATGGTGATAGCTATTACTATTCACTGTTAAAGTATCAGATTTATCTTCGGTAATAAGCACAAACAAATCATTATCGCTTACTGAGGCACAAGACTCAGATGGATTGGCTTCATTATCATCACCACAACAAGTTACTGTCAAACCAAGTAATGCAATACTGCATAATAAAATTAATTGCTTCTTCATAATTACCTCTAATCAAAAGTTCCATTATCTTTAACTCTCTGCATATTTCTAGCTAGCTTAACATTTTTAGCTTTTTGTAGATCTTCATCTGATATTCCAAATATATCCTGCAAAGAATCCAAACATATCAGAACATCTCCAATCTCTTGAAGTAAATTAAAATAGTCTACTTTGTCCCTGTAAGCTTTTGCAACCTCTTTTGACAACTCTGCAAGTTCTTCCATAATAATAACAAGTGTTTTTCTACCTCTAACATTTGGAGCAGCACTTGTATTATCAATCATATAATGAATGTTATGCTTTTCAGTCATGCGATTGCAATCTGAAGATATTTTGTCAAAACCTTCAATAAATTCATTTCTTTCCATCTTTTAATGCCTCCTTATAATAATATATTGGTAAAGCTATCTGTTTGGAGTTCTGGTTATCCCAAACTAAAAATTGTAGTAAATACCCAGAAAACAAAAAAGTGTTGAAGATTTTCTCTTCAACACTTTTAATTAACCTCACACTAATAAAAATACATACAAACCGTTATCTTTAACTCAAAACTGAGAATTAAAGGCTGTACAAAGATTAGTAATCGTCAGCACTTAAGTTTTCATCGCTGGCATCATAATACTCTCCATCATACCCCTTAGCCATCAGTTTCTTATAGCAGTTATAGCACACTAAACGGTAAGTTATACCATGGCAGTCTTTCGTGAAAAGCATATCACTGCGTGCTATTTTCTTATTACAACATTGGCAGGTTCTTATATCATTTTCAAACATCTTTACCACTCCATTTATGCCTAATGTTAAAGTACACTGTGCTATTTCTTAAATCTTAAGTTTTTGTGGTTCACTAACCTCTTTTAAATCGCCACATCTGAACCAGTGTAAGCCATCTACCAGACTTCTACAGAAAACCTGTTCCTTATAATCATAAAGTAAGAACTGGTTTGACACAATTCCTGTTGCCTGCGCAGCATTCATTACTGAGTTAGAAAAAGCAATATGAGGCTTTTTATCAATTGCAACAAATCCGAATCTTACACCATTGTAATTCACTGTATCTAAACGATTAAGGACTTTCAACTGTGCCCATGGCAGCTCAGAGACCATATCATATAACTCATCTTCTAAAGAGTAGAATCCATTCCTGTCAAGCCATTGACAAAAAGTTCTGTAAATAGCATTTACATCTTTCTCAGAAACAAAAACATTCAGATCAACATCCAGAAAATTAGTATCTACTATACTCTGTACAATTTTAACAACATCCTGCATTTTAATTACAGTCCAGGCAAACGAAAATTCATAATCCTGATATGTAATAATGCGATGTTCGCCAATTAGACTAACTTCTTTAAGATACCAGTATTCCTGATTCTCTAAAGCATCCGGGACCTTGCCAGAAGAATACAAATCATTTGGTAACATTAAATTGTCATCATTTGGTTCGACTTCTAATTTATAAACAGTAATTGGTTCCCCAACTGCTGGCAAACATTCAGTGGCCTGTATGCATTTTACTATACTTGAAGAAAAACAGATACGCGGTGTTTCCATATCTTCACCATGTATTGCAGCGCATGATTCAGGCACTTTAGGTGTAAAAAGCTTTTCAATCTCTTGTAAGCCAAAAGAAACATGATATAGTGTCATGATAAACCCCTCCTAAATTTAAATCACATTTAGTAATAATATAGGTACTTGTATTACGCAGCTCTTTGTCTATGCCTTACCCTCTCTAATCTCGTTAATACTAAAGCCTGCAATCTCACAGGCCCCGGAATGAGTTGGTGTATATTTTGCGCCTGTAATACTTGGGTACATAAACTCAATCATGAGAAAATTAGCGGCATCTGCAAGAAATTCAGTATTACCAGTTTCTTTATATTTTTGAATACGAAGCTGAACATCTTCAAGTGCTTTCATACACTTGAATTTCTGATAATTGTCTTTTAATGCACCATACTTATAAAAAGACGTTATCATTTGTTTCTTTCGTATCTCATCGAACTGGACTGAGTATTCAGTCTTTAAAATTTCATCAAAATCTTTTTCCATAAAATCCTCCTAAAAAGAAATGGATGACCTAGGTCATCCATTAAGCATCTAAAGGTATTGTGTTCAACCCAAATTATCTCACAAAATGATGATAATTCATCATACAATCCAACATCAATATTACACTCCCAATTCTTCCTCGAAAACAAATTTCATTGTTTTATAATTGGTTTTTTAATTTAGCTGCACACTCCTTACATAAGCATACAGAACTATTTGTATCCCATACTATTTTGAGCATTTCAGGATCTTTCTTTGATCCTTTCCCACATTCAGCACAAGTCCCAAATCTTTCCGCTCCAACACAATTTACTAATTTTTTAATCTTCATAATATTATCACCTACTCATTGTTTTATAGAGATCATTAAATTAGAATAAAATTCTCACTACTATAATAGTATGATACACCAAAACTGTCAATTAATTAAAAGTAATTCATAAATAACTAATCTTATTGTAATAAGGTGTAATCGTTGGTACATCATAAGAAAGCAAAAAGGGAACTGGAAGAGAATTCCAGTTCCCTCCAGTTCCCTTTTCTAAGCAGGCATGGGCCTCTCACCCATGCACACTTGTCACCAAGTCAACCTTACGCACGCCCAAGGTGTAGATTAACTCACCGTACTCCGTGTTAACTGCACGGCGCATGATCACTCTCACTATTGAACGTAGATTGTCTGTCTATCTTCCAACACTGCTTGATAATTAAACAAATGAAGCGAGCAGACTCAAACTGCTTTTATATCTTATGAGTACCTTACTTCTAGAAGGATTCGAACCTTTCAGTCATGCCTGACAGCATCATGCACTTCATTTATTGTTTACGTAAGTCGCATGGTCGAAAACACGAGACCGCGTGTTTAATATTACTCTGTTCATCACAGAAACCTTTTTAAGGGAATTTAGCATTGACTACCGCCAATAACCTTACGCAAATAAGCATCCTAAGATACAATGGATCATTGATAATCCAAATGTGTGTTTCTCTGCGATCCAGGCGGTGCGTTACTACTCGCGATCTCCTAACATAATTTGTTAGGCAAGATACTCTTCTCTACTGAATCCCTCAACTGCTGTATACCGAAACACACAAAATGATTTCAGCAGTCATACGCCTTATCTTAATTGGTTGCGAAGCCATTCCATATTTAATTGTAAAACATCGAAAATAACTTATTAAACTATAATTTCACTTGTTTCAATGCACATTCGTAAAGTGCCAATTTATTACAGTTAATAAGGATAATTTAACCTAATGTGCAAGGTTGTAACAAACCTATAACCGGTTACTGCTGTACCTCAACCGTACTGCACCTCACACTATCCAATTATCAAGTTAATGGAGCTGAGGGGAGTCGAACCCCTGTCCAAAAATAATACTTATTTACAAACTTTACGCTGTTAGACGCGTAGGTTTAAGCGTCTCGTCTTTTCCGTCTATTCCACCACTTGGTTTCACCTTTAGCCTACCAAGAAACGCACAAAGCTTGTACTTTCGACCCACAAGATACCAGCATTATCTACTTGCTGAGCCAGCTGCATTAGGCAGCCATCTGTAAACGTGTATTTGCGTTTAATTTTAATTTTCTTCCATTACGTAGGTTGCCCACGAGCGATTTGTAAATGTTCTTATCCCTGTCGAAACCAAAATACAGCCCCAAAAAAGATTAACTGTGCCAATTACACATCATGAATCAAATCTAGCAATACTGATAAACGTTAAATATCACTGCTGTTCATACCTCAATTTGATTCAATACTATAAAATCATTCATTCTACACAAATGCATAAACATTCCCTTGTGCTACAGTGCCAATGCAAACTAAATGCTTCTCCTGGCCTGCAGTCATCTCCACCACCTTGAATGATGATTTCATAGTCGCATGTATCCAATGCGCGCTATCGGATACACACTTCATTCCTTCCCGTTCCCATCTTAAATGCTTGTAATCACCAGCATAATTGCAGCTTCGATTACCCCTCCCGCCTCTTTACGCTGCGGGCTGCGCCAAGCAATTAAATGTGAAAGTATGGCTACTGAAAATTCCTTATAATTATCAGCATCTCCCTTGGTCACCATACAGTTCTCAGTTGATCACTCTGATTCCATCGCACGCTATACGTTGCAATGATTATAAAATCATTTGATTTGTTGATCGAACAAACCATGCACTCTCAACCCCATCAGCACACTTGGTGATTCAACCTAATTAACAGGCACTCCACAACACAGTAAAAAAGCATAACAAAGCTTTCTACTGTATGCAATCACTTCCGAAAACAATACGACCCAAGCACACCAGGATGTATGCTGGGATCACCACAATTAACCGCATTTCTCTAGCGACTAATCCGATGTGGTATAAATTTACAAAGCGGAACTCTTTCCGCTGCCGGTATCAGCTTTTATCATAATCTGCAAGTGCTGATACCGAGTGGGGCTAGTCGGATTCGAACCAACGAATGCGGGAATCAAAATCCCGTGCCTTACCACTTGGCGATAGCCCTATACTATTAAGATATTTTTGAAAATTTAGCATACTTATTCTTATGTGGCTCCTGAGGTTCACGAATAACGTGCCTTTTTACTGAAGAGAATGGCTTCTTCTTTCCAGTAAAGTGCTGACAATTTGCTGAAATTTTTCCTTTCATACTTAAACCTCCAACACAATGCAACTATTCCCTTGAAAGCACTTATCCAAGTGAGTGTTTTCCTCATAGGTGCGATTTTTCAATCGCATTAGTGCCATTTTTTCGGGACTTCTTCACATACCAGTCAAAGACTGAGTCAGTTCACACAACCGTCTATTGCAACCCTATAAGATTATTAAACTTGGATAAATGGACCATGTAGGACTTGAACCTACGACCATCCGGATATGAGCCGGACGCTCTAACCAACTGAGCTAATGGTCCATAAGTTAGCATTTCTCTGAAAGTCAGGCGGCGCGTTACTGCTTACATTCTCTCAGAATAAACCGAGCGAGATACTTTTCTCTACGAATCCCTCACCTATACAAACCGAAATGCAAATGTCTAAGTACAAGCATACACATTATCTTAATGGTTGTGAAGCCATTACTTTAAATACTCGCACAAGCGCTCCCATAGCTGAAAGAGATTCGAACTCTAACTTGTGAGTGTCATCTGGTCGTTCCCATAACTTTTCAGCAGATTTGAACTGCATCACACCAGTGAACACTTGTGTGGATATTTAAAATACATGATTGTTTAATTGTGCTAATTGCAGAAGCAGGACTTGAACCTGCAACCTACAGGCAGCAAACCTAGTGCGCTACCCTTTGCGCCATTCTGCAATAAAACTTCCCTAAGAGAAGAATGTCGTTAGTGGGATTTGAACCCACACATCTGCATGATACCAAAACCTAAATCTGGCGCGTCTACCATTTCCGCCATAACGACAAAAACGAAAGGACCAAGCCGTTGCTAAAGTTTTCACTCATAGTTGTGTCCTAGCCTGGAGATAATTATTTCTCAGAACACTTGCAACTTTCAATAATAACTACCTGTCACAAAAATGGCTGCATAAGGATGGTAGCTGCCTACGACATGCCCTTGCCTGGCTTAATGTGAGTGCCCATTAGTCACCTAGCACTGTGCTAAATACTCCTTCACTGCTACCAACTCCTCCAGCAGGGCTCGAACCTGCAACAACCTGATTAACAGTCAGGTGCTCTACCTTTGAGCTATGGAGGAAGAATGGCTAGTGCAAAACTTGGGGTAGGTCTACACTAACCAATCGTTGATAAGTTTAACTTACCATATTTGAACTTATAATGGAGGACTGAATGATAATAAAACATTCAATCATTTTACACACCTATCACTTATGCTACATGTCGTTTATACCTCACTCACAGGTGCAAGATGTACTTTTCTTGCCAATTTTTATGTACACTAAATTATAAGTATGTAATACTTGAGATGGGATTCGAACCCATGCATACGATTTGCACTAAGCCTCAGCCTCGCTGCTCTCCCACTGAGCTACTCAAGTAAAATGCTAAATCATCAGATTTAGCAATCTTTGATTTACAAAATTATATAGAAAATGCAATAAGCAATTTCAGGTTCTGAATTTCCCAAAATCGCTTATTTATTATCTTCTATGTAATTACAAAATTATATAAATTTTGCTGCGTATTTATATCGGTACTGAATTTCCTCTAAAATGATATTTTCTTTGGTGAATCTTGAGAAACTTCACTGAATTTTAGAAATACCTTTTGAAACTCATACCAAATATCAATTTCCCAATTGAAGCACTGTTCTGACAAAAAATCACAATTTTCCCTGCCAAAATCATAAATTCTACGTTTTGTGTATGCAACAATATCATCAATATCATACAATTCGTGAGTTACCTTATCACGTAAGACAACCAGTGCTGAAGTATTTGCTCTGCAAGGCAAATACTTTGTAACTCCTCTATAAGAAGCTACTTTTTCCTTGAGAATGCTTAAATGTCATTGTTACAATCGATACTTCATATAGGTATGTAATAAAAGAAATGAGTGCACTAATGCAAGTGCACTCATTTAAATCTTGTTGTATCTGTTTAAACACTGCATTCCACTTTTTAACCATTTTAAGTGTTACAGGTTGTCTAGTTGGCATCTTGCCACACCCCTTCTTTAAAAACGCACACAAACGGCCTTGTAAAAATGCCATCCATCTCATGTATATTTTTACAGACAGTTATTGGCAGGTACATCGTAAAATCTTCATCTTCATAGCAGGCTCTCAATCTTGAAGAGTCAAAAGTTTGATCTGTAACAACAACAACTTCTGGGCAAACTTCTCTAGTCTCAAAATTAGTATGGTTTAGAGTCCAAAGTTCTTTAGCACCCTGCTTTGTCAACTCTTCAGCATAAATATCTCTGATATCCTGCTTTGTTACTTCTCTCTTACCATTCCAGAACATAAAATCACCTTCATCAAATTACATTATATCACACTATTATATACACCAATCTTGTTGTAATTACAATTCTGAATTTTTATAAAATTGCAAATACTAACCTAATTAAGTGTATCTCTAAAATTATTCTCTTGCATACTGTAATAAGAATCTTTGCCAATAATTAAAAAATCAAGCAGTGGAATTTCTAAAACATTGCCAAGAATTTTTAATCTTATTGCAGTTTTAAAGTCAGCTCTCGAAGGTGATGTATCACCACTGGTATGATTATGCAATAATATTATTGAAGATGCACCTGTAAGTAGAGCACGAATAAAAATACCTCTCATTGAAACCAAGCAGAAATTAACAGAACCTCTTGATAATTCAAAAATACCAAGTGGATGCATAGCATTATCAAAAGTAAGTAAATAAGTAAACTCATCAGCCAATGTATCTGTATGAAAAAGATCACGCACTATTGTTGTAACCATGGATGGTGTATTAAAATTCGCATCCGGAATGTTAAAATTCTTAACTTTAAAAAGAGTTGGAATATCATCTTTAAGTTTAATGTCATAAAGTTGTAAAATCATTTAAGCCTCCATTTCTGCAAATAATGCAAAAATGAAGCTCGATTACTATGCATGCTCCTGTTCATATTTTAAATCTTGTCTTTGCTTTGCATATAACATTCTAGTCAAATCTTTATTCTGTGATTTCATATGGCAACCAATTAAATACTTGCTACTATTAATTGGTGTCCAGCGCACAATTGAAGCGTCGATAGTATACAGTTTAGGATCTGATTGCTTAGTTAAAGAATACCTAAACTGCAAATGAATTGGAGTATACCTTGCCAAAGATAAATCATTTGGTCCCATAAGACCTACACCAGACGGTGACAAATCTCTGACAAACACATCTTGTGGAACTTGAGAATCTCCAAATGTCGCTATACCAGCGCACCCAAGCCATACTCTAAATTCAGATCTTCTATTAAAAGTAGAAACATCATCGAAACTAAAAGCAACATGGCATGTTCCGAGATTAGGTAAATTCATTTTTACAATAGTAACATTAACCCATATGTATGGCTTGAAATCATATAGGATAGTTAAATTACAAGTTGCCGTACTATTTGCAAATATAATCACGTTTTCATCATCTTTAATTAAATGCATGGCACAAAAAGATTGTGCACGTTTACCCTTAAAAGAGGACTGTAAAAAATCAATATCTTCTTGACACATTGGTACAATTTCAGACTGCAAGGTAACACTCGCAGTCTCATTTGAAGCTGTAATGGTTGCAATTGTGCTTTTCACAATATCATTTAATAACATTCACTAAATTCTCCAAAATTACAAAAATAAAGTCAATAAACCGAAAATAAAAAAGAGAACTGGTTTTCCAGCTCTCTTCAAAATTCGTGTAATGGTCTGCAGTAATGTGCACTACTGCAGACCGCTTAAGGAGTCTAGCTCCAGCTAATGGCCCAAATGGGCGAAATGCAGTAAAAGCTGTAACACATTTACTGCATAAGGAATTGTTATACTAGGACACGACAATGCCCTGAATGGTATGCATAGATTTGACCCTATGCATACCATACAAAAATTAGGTGTTATGCAAACAGCAATCAATCACAAGTGCTTGATTGTAAGGAGAATAACTACAAGGAATACAACCTTGATTATCATTACAATTTTATATAACACCATCATTTAGATATTTTGGTTTTGCATTTTTGCTTGTACGCTATACTGACACTGTATTAAAGATTTTTGAGGACTCCAATAACCCCAGCCGGTGTAAAACCTGTAAAATGTACAAACACAAGTATTAACAGTATTATGATCACAATTTTCAATATGGTATGTGTCACCTTCTTGAAAACAAAAATACCAGCCAAAATTAAAATGACATACTTAATATTGGCCATAATGAAGCCAATTATTGAATTTAGCATACTTTTCCTCCAAACAACATTTTTAAATTTTCATCGTATAATTTTATCAATTTGGTAAATTTATCAGATTTACCTGAAAGACAATTTTTAGTCATCTTTGCCCATTCTCTAAGCTGTGACATTTGATAGCCACTTTTAGCATCATAAACGCTAAAATATCCGTGAGTGCTATATAAGTCGAGTGCTGCGAAAAAATTTCTACACCACTGAATTTCATTAGTAGTCCACAACATACCAATTCTGTTGAGCTTTATGCTATGCTGCAAAATCATCTTTCTAGTTATTTCTGGTTTTTCATAGGCATATCTAAAGTTATTACGCTGTCTTTTAATCCAGGCACCAAGACGGTACCCATCTTCGCAAACAAACTTAGCTGGTACATTAAGATGCTGATGTAAATGCCAAAAAACCTCTGCATGCTCAAAACCTGTAAGCCATGAATCTTCATGCTTATTAAGTGGAATACCAAGACTTAAAAACGTTATACGTTGTGAATCTGACAGCTCTCTTTGACCTGGATTACGAAGACAATTTCTTGCATAAGAGACCCAAACACCGAGCCGAAATCCGTCTGCACAACAGTATTCAAATGGCACATCATAATTACCTGTAGACATTATGTACTCAGCAGCATGCTTGCAGCCAGTCTCCCATGAACGTTCAGATTTACGATGTAAGACACCTAATCTGGTCAGTTGGGCTATCTCTGAATCTGTTAATTGTCCTAATTTGTAAGCATGCCGTTTTCTCGAAATCCATTGTCCAAGATTATAACCATCATCTGCGACATACTTACAATTGCAAAGCAAATCACCATGAGCAGCAATATAATCTTCGCAATGCTTAACCCCTCTATCCCAATCGTCAATGCGTTTCATTAAATGCCTCCAATTATTTCTGTAAATGGTGTAATATATTTGTAGAACCCTTATCCCATATCATATTCAATTGATCTAGCAGTTGAATCTTACGAGCAGATAGTATATCATTGCAATATTCTTCACGACGACGTTTCAGCCATTCTCCAAGTGGAAACCCACTCTTTGTCTGATAAGAATCAGAAACGCAAAGGTTGTGACATAATGCAAAATACTTTTTCGCTATGTTATAGCCCTGAGTCCAACGTAAAACACGTAAATCACATGTTATTTCCTGAATACCAAGATTTTGATCTACAAGATTCTGTATTTCCTGTTTTACGCTAGAAGCAGTAACTTCATTGTTTTCCATTGTCCTGTTGTCATGACTTGATACACTAAGTGCCTTTGATTGTTTATCCAACTTGCCAGTGGAAACTTTTCTACCCCAATCTGGATCAATTTCATAAAAGACCTTACGTTTCTGAGGATCCGTACATGCAAACCAATTATGATAAAACCAATTGCCAGTATGAAAACCGTCATCTGGATCATCATAATTAGAAGTGATTCGTGTATTGCCAAAACGCTCATAATATTTTTGAACATGAGCAAAGCCAATATCCCACTGATACTTTCTTATGTCCCAAACAAAACCAATTGAGTTAAGCTGATCAATATCATTCTGTGTTAGAAATGATGTTCTCTTTCCTTTAAAGGTAGCTCTTGCTCGATGAACATAATCTCCAAGTTTATAACCATCAGAGCAAACATAACGTTGTGAAACACACAAATTATCATGCTCAGCTTTATAATCCTTTAAATGTTGAAAGGCTTTTTGAAAAACCTTATCATGTCTTGCCAGAATATGAACAGGTTTTTTGACATTCTCATCTTCAATATTCTGTCTTAACAAATCTGAAGATTTATTCTCTTCCATTGGATCAGGCGCATTCATCTGACTTGCATTTGTATGTATTGATTCGATTTCGTTCTGCTTTTTTATCAAATTACTTAAGTTAGACAAGCAGTCATTCCAACCATTAACATAATTCATCTGTGCAATATTATCAGGATTTAATTCACCATTATTATCTGACTGTTCTATGGCGCTTTTTAAATCTGACAATGAAGCACATGGACAATCATCAAAGATGAAAGATGAATCTGAGGAAACTAATGTTTTTCCTACTAAACTGCAATGCACAAACTTCTTAGTGCCACTAAAAACAACAGAAGCACAAGGACAATTCATACAAGTTTTCGGCTTCTCTGAGCACAATAAAATAAATGTATTATCCATAAAATCCTCCATTTAAATAAGTAGTATTACAATTTTATATCTGCTTCAACTCTGTAAATTGGTTCTGACAAATGTCGAAACCTGTAGAGAAGATTCAAAAATTCAACTGACTAACAGTTTTCACATTTACATTTATTTTTAAATGTGATACTGTTATAAATAAGAAAAATTCAAGGAGGAGTTCATGGAGACCAATTTACAGACAAAAACCATCCAGGCATGGATTTATGCTATTAAAAACAATGAAGTACTATTCAATCATCCGTTACAAAGAAGAGAAGGTCAATGGAGTACACAACAACAGGCAAAATTCATTAGACTATTGTTAAAGAGAATTCCGCTGACGTTTACCTATGCGGAAAGAATTAAAGGTAACGATTCTTTACTTGATGGAATCCAAAGATTCTCGACGCTTAGAGATTTTATAGCGGACGAATTTGCACTTGCATCAGATACAAAACCAGTTATAGTCAAAGGGCAAAAGAAAGAACTTGCTGGAAAGAAGTTCTCCGAATTAGATGAACCAACTCAGCAAACTCTACTGAATGAAGAAATTCATGTAATGGAGTTAGTAGATGCATCTGAAGAGGATATACTGGATCTGTTTGAAGGATTAAACTCTGGAAAATCATTAAATGCGAAGCAAATGCGAACAGTTTATGAAAATAAAGAATTACGTGAAACTGTCAGACAATTAGCTGAACATGAATTTATTAAGATTAATACAACATTGGCACAAAAGAAAAATGCAACCGATCGTGATATCATAAGACAGAGTTTAATGCTGATCTGTACTGATGATAAGCATGATTATACTTCATTTCGGAAACAGGATATTGATGCATTCCTGCTTAACATCACTACAGAACAACAAAATAAACTAAAAGAGGTTGACAAGATTTTAAGCCTTCTTGACAAAAAATTTAACGAAACTAAATTGCGCATACCGGCAACGTCATTACCTGTTATAATTATGATGGCTAAACCTTTCATGAATAATACTGAGAAATTTGAAAAATATTGCGTTGTACTTTCTAGCTTCTCTGATACATACAAAAATAATAAGAAGTATAGAGCATTCGGAGGATCCGGAACTACTGATGCAAAAATAATAAAGAAAAGAATTGCATACTGGAAAGATCTTGTAAAAGATATTTAATAAAAAGCCTGCACTGACTGCAGGCTTTTACACACCCAAGACTATAAATTCATCTTATCTGGCAAGTCTCGGAATCGTGGATCAACATATGCTGAGACATCACTATAGCACACCATAGTCACAAGTGTTATGAGCTCATTTTCGTATTGGTTATAAAAACCAGAAATTGAACTTTGTTCAATAGTCCAAAATTTATGCACTAATGTAGATCTAAGTGAAAATAACTTAGCGATTATCTCTGTGTCGCTGTATACAGAAATAGCAGATTTTCGATTAGCTGTCTTACCTGTATTATTAACTGAAATAACTTCAAGAAACTCATACAACCAAATAAGGAAAAGTACCAAAGAAGTGATACTTTTCCTTATCTGCCAATTATGCAATTGCTCTATTATCATTGCTTGAGCATTCTTAATTTCCTTACATGATAAACTATACTTTTCACCCAATCAAACCACCATCCTTTGTATAAACTAAATGACATTTAGATTTATAATCTTCAAAAACCTGCTGATCTGATGGCTCTTTACCATAGATAGCATATATCATTATGTAAACACTAGCAGCAACCGCGTCATCATCATCGTCATAAGCTGGCGCAAAAAATTGCATTAATGGTGCCCAAATTCTCTTAAAATCCTGATCTGCATAAGTAGCACTTTTCTTCACAGCAAGCACACAATCATTAGAGTCTGTATGATCTGCAGAATATAAATCATCAAAAGAAACCCATAACTCGTCAACATCAAATTTTTGTAAGATATGAATCAGTTTATCCTTATCAGCCATAGCCTCACCTCCAAATAAATAATAACACAATGAGTTAACAAAATGCAACAAAGTCTCTAAACACAAAGAGAACGTAATGTATTCCCAAATAGCTGCTGTAACCTGCAGAGGAATAACCATGTTATACTAAAAAGCACGAAAAGTGCACCAACCAGAATTGTAGGTTTGCTGAAATACTCATAAAGAACAGAGCTCCCATTTACAACGAAATGAAACAAAATTGGCAGTGCCAGGTTAAAATTACTGTGTACATAAATATACCCAAGAATCAATCCAAGAATAAAAGCATAAGTACTTTGAATTGCATTAAAGTGAGCTAGCGCAAACAATAGACTTGAAACTATAATTCCAAATAGCCTCCTATTGGCGTACAATACCTTACAGATGCAAAATCTAAACACCAGCTCTTCAGTAATAGGCGCTACAACTGCAGAAACCAGAAAAACTAAAAAATGATTATCGCATATTAAAGCATTCATTAATGAGTTGTAAAAAGAAGATGATGCTGAATTAGGTAATTGATTGACAACTACAGAAATTATGGCATTCAGCACTAATGCTGATGTTGAAACTACAAGGAAACTTTTAATCGAAGGCTTGTGAACTACTGCCAAATGCTGTCTTAATTGAAACACAATTATTGGAATGCATGCTATACAATCTGCAACAAGCATTGCTGGCAAGCAGGCTTGTGCAATCAGCTTAAGATAAGCAAGTGATACAGCACCTGAATTGTAAAATGTGTTTGATACTACATTTAACCAAGTAGTATCAAACCATAATCGTAAAAGCAGGTAAGATCCAGTAACAATGCACTGAACAACCAAAAAATAAATTGCAAAACCAAAACTTTTTAATAGCCTCATAAATTCACCGCTCACTCTTTAACAAGATCTTTAATATTTCCAGTATAAACTTTTGCTGTACCATCCTGATTGAACTCTTGAGTAAGAGAAAGCCCACAGTTTGTTATGTGATCCTGAATCCATAAAGTTTTATCATCTACCTTAACAAACTCAGTGAAATAGCAAAAACTACTTCCTTCATTGATTGTACCAGATTTTAATGGTAAAAAGATTGTATCACCATCATAACGATATGAACTTTTATCATTGAAAAAAGCAGCGCCAGCATTAACGGTGTCAGGTATTTCACAGCCGCCAAGTAAAACACCAAAGATAAAACTACAGCTAAAAATGATTAATAGTGTTATTGTCTTTTTCATATATCTATCCTTTCTTATAACGTTTAAGCATCTGAAGCTTGTCATGCACGACAAAATACAATGTAGTCGCCGTCACAATCACGTTTCCAATCCTGATAAGGACAATCTCCAGACTTGGTACAATAAGTATCCCAATCGCCATCACAATCTCGTCTTGCATCTGCAAAAGAGCATCCTGTTGTTTCTAAATCTCCATCTCCCATTATCTGCCCTCCTTTGTTGTTAATGCATCAAGCAATGCCTGAAAATCTTCCTTTGAAAATTTTGGATTTCCATTAAATCCCTGTCCATATTTGACATCTTTCACAAGTATTGCCTTTATCAAAAGTGCATTGAAACGATTATTTATAACTGTAAGAAGCTTATCATTTTCATAAATACCATAATCGCACACAACTGGTCTAACTGAAATCTTAAGAGAATCAGTAGCCTTGGTTTCACTGGAGGATAAATCATCTTCTGCAAGCATAAATTTATTAGACATATAAAGCATCTCCTTTATAATAGTTTACTCTAAAAACTGAAGTATTCATGTGTGTTTGCATGTCTAAAGTTCTAGACTTGCAAACACACAGCACCTACTACAGTAGGACCATAACTCGACCTGAATCGGAATGTGCTACTTTCTGCAAAATAGAATCCTCCAATGCTTCAGAAAGGTCACTGAAATCATCAGATCCAGGCTTAATAGCAGCAAAAATGACACTATTTTTAATAGTGTCACCTGATGACAATTTCACTGTAGGAATTAGACAACCACTTTTGCAAAGAGCCTCATCGTCACAAATAATTGCAAGCTGTTGACCTTCAAGTTCGGTATACACAACAGTGATGCAATCACAATGCATTGCTTTATAATAATCATGAAGCTCATTTACTTCAACTTTTCTAATCTGGTTCTCTTCTGTGTCAAGTAATAAACCTTTCATTGATATTTCTCCTTTAAGTAAATCTTATCTTTATCAACAGTGACAGTATAATCTTTAAGGACAAACTCATTCATATCCATATTATTTTCAAGATGACCATTGGCATAGAGCCTGCTTCCATCTTCAGACTTTTCAATAGCTTCAGACTCAAGACGTTTATGCCCATTATTCTGCTTAGGAACAAAAAGAGCTAAAATCAACAAAATCAAACCAATAATTAATAAGAATGCGCTAGTAGCACGACCAACTGAACCAACTTCACTATCATCGTCACTGGAAGCACGCCCAACCAGTATCCCGAAAATAATAAATACAAGACCTAGAATTGCCAAAATTGCTGTTTGCATAATAAAACTCCTTAATGATAGTAATGACTTTTGTATCATTACCATCCAAACAAATTATTTAGATTTAACTGTGTGGACTGCTATCTGCTTACCCTTTACATCCTGCTTAGATGTAGCCGACTTTGATGATCTGGCATGTTTCACAGATGCAGTAGTTCGAATACATTCAATCATAAAATCTCCTTTCATAAAATGTCAATCAGTTACAATATGGTTTCGTCATTGCAAAACCTTTAGTATTAAAATCTGTGACAGTAGACTGAAACCCAAAAGTTTTAAACATCAAACATCTGATCTATCTTTGATGAATTATACTCACTTTTATCTCTTGGAAACTCTTTAATGGCTGACTTGTCAGAGTATGGCTCATCAAGATAATGTAGCAGCTGCTGTCCAGGTAAAACTTTCAGTACATCTCATTCAACCTTGACTTGACCCATTAGCAGACAACACAGCAATTAAAGCAGCTAAAAACAGCCAAGGTAAAATCAAGACTGTCAAAATTATGCTGATAATATCGATAACTTTATTCAAGACTTTAGCTTTTTGCATAGCAGCTCCTTAAACATTAATTGTCTTTGGTGTATCTGCTTCCGATTTTCTGTAATCGGACAACCACTGCTCAACCATAGCAACAATCACTTCACTGTTATACTTAGCAGGATCTTTAGAAAAAGCATTCCAATCATGCATCATGGCCTCCCACTCATTATGTGTCAGTTCTGTTTTCAGGTAACTTTCAACAAGTCTTTTTTGCACTGGTAAAATCTCTGCTTTTTCCTCTACAAACTTTCTACTGTCTCCCACTGAAGCATTTAAGAAAGAAACGGCTTTTTCTACGCTTATATTCAGCACCATATCATTGACTTGACCAGAAATAAATGGATAAGTAGACTGCTCATTCTTGTAGCATACCTGCAACAAATCATGTAATTTTATGTAAAGTGTATCCGTAATTTTTGGTGTACCACCATACTGTAAATGCCCTAAAGTGTAAAGCAAGTCTGTATCAATTGTTAAGCCCGCAAACCCAGCTATGCCATCCTTATCAAGAACAATCGGGTAAATATCACCAGCCTGAAACTTCATATAAGGATCAATAAAAATAAAATAATTAACAGCATCTGGTGGATCCTCGTTAAAATATCCATGCTGCAGCAAATTGCTCTTTGGTATAAAAGCAACAGAGTCAACTAAGAATTCTTTATCATGCCCTGGAACTTCAGTAACATCTACTTCCTGACCCGTTCTCCAGTTGCCTGCATAATCTGATAAAAATACAAATTCCATATTAAATCTCCTTCACTTCAAAACCATTTTTACGTAACCAAGCAGCCACTAGAGATCTGTGGCAAGTAGCTTGATCTTTCTCATAGCACACCATTACTGGTGATCTTCCTGCATCTGCCATAAGAAGTAGCTGATGCCCAACAAAAGAAGGATCTAGCTTTGCAAGAACTTCAGCATTATAACGCTCACTAAATGTTTGGAATTTTCCATCTTTCTTGTACTGCACAAAGAAATCATAATGTGGTGCAAGACTACTAAAACACTTGCCTGCCCATCCCTCTGGTGGTTTTGCACAAATTGCAATCGGAGTAAACTTTGCTTTGTCAAAATCTCTACTATTCAATTTTCCAAAATATGTTGTATAGATCATAATATCCTCCGTTTAATATCTCAGTCATAAAAATAATTCAATGCCATTAACTGTTACCAGATAAACCATAAACATCAATTATTTTCTGAAGTTTATTATTGAGATCCTGACAACTACTGTATAAAGTCATCATTTGCAAAGCTTTCGTACTTCCATATTTTCTTTTCAGATCAGAATACATTCCAAGAACAAATGATGTACTAACATCTTCAACATTCTCAGGAAACTCAACAACAACTCTTTGATCGTCATTTGTTAATTTGTCTAGCACCTGTGCCCTAAAAACTTTTTCGCCGAATAAAATACCAGTCAAAAACTTTACAGAAACAGGAATCTCTAAAGTTATTTTTAAATCAGTCATGCAACCTCCTACATTTTCTCTGGAGCATCTGTTTTATGAATAGACTTTGTATTCGCATGCTTTAGAGCAGTAGACGCTGGAAGGCTCCCAGTATGCGTTTCGGCAGCGTCTGTACCTGAAGTACCTATTGCTTTAGTTGCCATAACACGCGTCCATAAAAACCCAAGAATTGTTACAATAGCGTCATCTATTGGACCTGGGAATAAATCAATAGGTGACAAATCATAAGCAATGACAGCAATGATCACTAAAACTTTTTTCACATAATCACCTTCCATCCTTTTGCAACATTCGTTCTCTAACTGTTAAATAAGAAACATGTTGTTTTGCCAAAGTAGAGCTTTCTTTCACACTGAGATCTGAAAACTGATTCGGCATCACAAAACTTTTACCTGAACTTGTATCATTAAAGCTATATTTTCTATGCTTAATAGTAGGTGCATTAATGCTAACGCCATTAGCAATTGGAACTGTTTGATAAGATCTTGAAGCAATTCGTTTCTCTAAACTGTCTTTATAACAGTGAAACCAGTCATCTGAAGGAATATCCTTAGTTTCAATCTTACAAATATATCTAAGCCTTGAAAGTTTCTTTGTTGTAATTAAATTATTTTGCTCAAGTTTTTGAATTAAAGGAGCTACATAAGCATGATAACTATGTAGCTGTGAATTCAAAAACTTGAAACTATAATAATGCCAATAATCATTGTATGGTTTACCTTTGGACAGAAGATAAATCATTGCATCTAAATCATCTTGTAAATTTCGTTTCATAAAATCTCCATAACTGAGTATTGTTTAAAATCTTTTTATAGTAAAGAAATGCAAAAAGTGATTGCCAACAGGCAAAAACAAACACAATGAAAGCAACAAAGCGATAATTACATCAAGTACAATCTCAGATCCTTTAAATAGGAAATAAATTATCACAGATAAGAGCACTGTGCTTATCAAAACAAATAATATAGCAAACATTTCTTAACCTCGTATTACATGGATAAAATTGAAACGACATTCTCATCCGGAATTGCAAAAACCAAAACATGATGCTTATGCTGAATATAATATGATTTAAAATCAAAGTCAGAAGAAGCCTGCACGTGATCTATGTAATAAATAGTATTTGGATCCTCAGACATAGCTAAAGCTGCAGCAAGATCACGTTTGCGATCTCTCATTCGTTTTAAAAAGTGAATGATGGCATTGCCTATAAATATCAGCGCAATGCAGAAAAATATAAATGAAACGATATCATCAGATGATCTTAAAATCATAACATTATCCTTTCCAGTAATTCATAACAAGTTAAGGCAACAAGCTAAAATAAAAACTGCGTGCCATGAGTAAATATTTCTTGACACGCAGTTTATTTTAGAAGCCCTGCCGCTGAAAAGCAGGAATTCGTCTTTCTAATTCAGTGCTTTTAGCAAAAGCAATCTCTTTTAGTTTTTCCTTATTATCACACGCTAATTCATAATTAGCTATTGAGCACACTGAATCAAGATCCTTAAAATCATGCTCATTGTAATGTACAATCATTAAAGAGTGTGCATGTTCGCGTTGTCCGCTGCTAATATACCGCTTAAAAGCATCAGAAAACACTTGCTGCAGATTATCATTATTATAATCACCGCATGCAAGCAATTCTCCTGTGGTAGTATCAAGTACGGATGCTAAATCATGAACTTGTGTGCCATTAATAAACAAAATCCCATCATCCACAAAGAATGGACCTTTTTCGTGCATATCAGCTACCTCCTAACAGTGAGGTGCGCTGCAAGCATCAATGATCCTGAGACTTGCACCAGTCTCAGTAACCCAGTTATGTTTTAAACAGTATTCATAGCACTTTGAAGCTGCCGCACTTTTTACAAGTGTTGGGACACCATCAATATCAGCTAATACTGATGCAGTAGAAAATCTAATTCTATTATTTGACATTTTGAATATCTCCTTATTTGTTTTTATTAAGTGCCAGATTAGCTAAAGTGATCTCGCAAATCTCTTCCCAGCGTGATTTGAATCGAGAAGTATTAGAAATAGCCGGCTGTAATTTCAGCTGTTGAATAAGTTCCCTGAATACTTTGAGATTCATTTCTCCATCAAAATTCATCTCAGGAACATTTGGAAATTGCAAATTCTTTCCAAGATACTGCAAATCATCAGTTAATCTGATCTGTACTATAACGCCAAGTTTATTTTTCATAGAAACTGAATTAGCAGCATCCATATAAAGAAATTGCTGAAGAATTTTAATCTCATCAAAACTCTCCAGCAGAATTGTTCTGTCTCTCATTTTTTTACTCCAATCTTTAAGACTCTTCTTTGACAATTACCATTTTTAATAACCTCGAGTGTATTGCCATATTTTGCAACTACTCTCCACTTATCAGCATTAAGATGTGACTTGCTGAGTATTGCACGTTCATAAGCATTTGGTTCATGTATCACTTCCATAATAACACCACCTTAAATACTGCTTAATGCAACTGACTATCTGAAATATTATTCGCAGAAATAAGTTGTATATCATCAAGCAAAGTTAGACTGTGAAAAGCAGAATCAGGATTATTCACATGAAATCAATTAAAATCTAAAGGTCGTGACCTTTGATCAAATTGCCTTGTGCAGAAATACCTTCTATACACATGTAAGAAATTGTATCCTGCGATTCATGCAATTTGTACCATAAATGTGTGCCAATGGTCACAACATTCACTGTACAATCTTGTCGTAGTCCATTATTTAGCATAAATTCCTCCTATTGCGTAATTATTACTAAGTTACACTATTTTATAAATCTGCTTTAAGAGACTGCACTGTTCTGGTCTTCTTAGGAATCATCTGAATAAATTCTCAAAATTTCGCTAAATAAGAAATAAATGCAAACAGAAGCTATAATAAAGCCGGCAAGCAATTTACTCTGTGGCAATGCCAAGCATTCTGCTAAAATAAATAAAATTGCAGCAACAAAAGCAGAAATTTGAATTAATGATAAAACGGCAACTGCAACAACTAGAAAATGTTTATGAATCTTCAAGAGTAAAACCTCCTCATATGTTCATTTTCATAGGAAGTTCTGTATCCTCAGGCGGTGGATCAATAAAGCAATCATCTAGTGGATCTTTTGTAGGCTGCTGTATGCATAATGGCTTGACAAGCTGAAAACTGCCAAATTTCACAGTAAGTGGCCCAACATGCTTTCTAATAAATGACAACATCACATCAATTTTAGCTCTTAAGAAATTTTCATCTTCAAAATAAGCTTTTCTTTCCAGGATAATTAGCACAGTTGTTATACCTGTGTCAGGAGTATACCTATCAAGAGTTACAGATTTCAAAAATCGAGGCGGTGTTGAAGTGTAAGCATTAAATACCAGCTTGTCATATACTTTTGATAACTCTTCTTGCATTGGTGCCGGATTCTGCAGGTCACCAAATCTTAAAGACACCTGCTGGCACAAAATTGTTGTTTTACTATACAGAAGAAAATTGCCATTTCGACATATTGCGTTAAGCAAATACTTTAAAGACTCTGCGTTATTATTAAATTTGTCATAAGATAAATTTGTTCGCAAAACCGGAAGCACAAGAACTGGAAGTTCTTTAGTTTCATTTCCATCCAAACAGAATAAATTTAATAATTTTCCATTCTCAGATCTCGTTGCTGAGGTTACACAATTTTTATCAAAAAACATTGATAACTTTAAGGCACTTGATAATTTATTTAATGCTGTCTTTGATGGAAGACGTAATTTATCAATCCCCATAATTGTATAAACATCATGCATTGATGAACAGTCATCTTCTGGGTGCAAACATCTAAAGTCTGACATTTCCGATGCTGAATCAATACGATCGAGCAAAGCATGATTAAAAGTTAAGCATAGCCAGTTAGTATTTTCGCCTTTCTGTGAGAGTTTATACCATAAGTGATTACAAGCAAAGGCAAAATCATCTAGTTTCATAAATACCTCCAAAAAAAAATAAGAGGGCACCATTAAGGTACTCTCTTAGCACATACTATCGGATTAAGGAATTTTAATCAATAACTCAAGCCCATGTACACAGTGGATTCTACCATTGATCGATAAATCAACAGCTGTAATCCCAACTCCATACAACTCATAATGATCATATGATTCAGGAATCTCACTAAATTGACTAAAAGTCTCATAGGTCAGCTCAGGCGTAGCCTTATTACAGATTGAAACTGCGCAAGTCTGATCGCACAAACTACGAAGCTGACCTAGTGTTAATACAGCTTTTTCTGTGTCTGCAGAATGCCTACTTGCAAACTCAGCAAAACGTTGATGACACTCAGAAATTCCACTATCATCAGAATCCCCTTTAAGATGGCATTCACCAAGAATCTTACGGCAATTAGCGCAGGATAATAAATGAGTGTCATTAAACAAAAGCTTATTTTTATCAGCGTTATCATTTAACCCAATGATGGTATCCATCACTCTCTCAAAATCGGGTGCAGATAAATTGTTTATCTGCGCTGTTAATGCTTGTTTCATAACATCTAGATTTGTCATAAGTACCTCCAATCAGCTGTTATAATATGAGATAACAAAATATTATAACATAATAAAAGCTAAAGCAGATAATACCTTTTGCGATATCATCTGCTAGTTAAAATTTATTTATTCTCATCCAGAACAAAGCAAGTTGTTGCTCTAAAATCCGTGGATCCTCGTCAGGAAAAGTATTTAATAATGCTTTACGTATAAAAGCGCGATCTTTATGCAAATGCTTTTGTTCACTAAAGAATTCCCGTTTATCAGCTGATATTTGCACACACTTTTTATAAACCTTTGGATTCCTCTGTAGCAAATCTTTAGCACAAGGTTCACAAAAATAATAAACACCAGCTGTGTCTTCATTTGAGTAGGCAATATCAGCAGCGGCATCTGGTGGATACCCAGACTCTTTCAGCAAATCGCATAAATTAACTGGATCAAATATAAGCTTCGGTGGCTCTGTTATTAATTCACATTCTAAACAATCACTTGAGATACAACCCCAACATGATGAACATTGTGCCTTGGTCAAACATGATAGCATAGAGTGCTTACTTCTGTATTTACATTCTGTGACCCACTTCCAATCAGTTTGCAGTGTATAAGGTACAACATCAAAACTAATCATTATTTACTTTTATTGTAAAATTTGTAGAAGGGATCATATCATGTGTCACAAGCACAACCACATTATCAAAGCGCTGAATTGTCATCTCAGGATATTCATCACTATTAACTATAATATTTGAGTTGGCAGTAACTCCAGGAATAGCAATAGCCTGCATAAAATCTGAGCCGTAAGATCTCCAACAATTCTTTGAGATAATGTATGTATTTAAACAATCGTTCATGGAATCGAGCTGTTCTGCATTAACCATGTTTGAAGAAAATGACTGCTTAAACAAAAAAGCACACCGAAATACAATTACAATTAATAAAACAGTAATCAAAATAATTATTCCCAATTTTTTATTTACTCTCAATTTCTTAACTTTACTCATACCAGCTCCACTCCAATCATTTTGCAAGCTTTATTAAACTCAGGCGAAGAAGCAAATCTTATGGTTGGCTTCTTCTGTGTTCTCACCTTGGTGACAGCTGAATAATCAAATAATCGTAACTTAATTAAAGCTTGATATTTTTCTCCAATTCCCTTTACTTTTTGCGTAAGAATTGGGCAGACACGTTCAACATCACCTAATGTTCGTAAACCGTTAGACAACAAAGCTTTGCATACTATCGGTTCAGGAAATGCCTGCTGCGTTGGAATACACTTGTAGTTCATTTCCTTACGTAAAAAATCGGTTTTAAGTAACTGTAGTCCTCTGGCATGACCATACTGAATTAATACTCTAGCATTCTGTGATCTTAATACTTTCTTGCAGCGTGCTAAAGCCCTTGACACCGTTGCTTTGCAAACACCAACTTTTCTGGCGATCTCATCGACTGTGTAACCACATGTAAAATAAAGAAGCAGGATTTTTTCATCCTGCTTCTCCAAATTTGACATTGCTAAAACAATGCCAGCTAATAAATCATCTTTCTTGGCCTGAGTTTCCACTTCCAGAAAATCAAGCAAATTAAAAGGCCATATTTTCATAAAAATCTCCATTTCTCACAATTTAGCTGTACTGAACTTCAAGATAATGAGGTTCAGTAACAGCAGTATCAATGTTTCCATATACCTCATGGATACTGACTCCTGCTTCTTTCGGAGTTGTTCCATCATTTTCATAAACAGAAACGTCTTCTGTAGTATCGAAAAGTCCTGCAGTCACCATGATCAAATGCAGCCTAGCAGCCTACTTTTTAGACATCGTACATACATCTACATACGATTCAGGCTTTCCCTCAATTATGCCATTTCCTGGATATGCATACATACATGACGTACAAAATCCTCCCATTGGACAAGTCTTGCTTGCCTCTCTGCAAGTTTTATATTTGTTATAATCTTTAAATTTTGCCATTTTAATTTTCCTCTCTTTCTTTTTTTTTTTTTGTTTTTTACTTGCCCGTGAATTTGTTTGTATATAGCATGAAATAAGTACACCAACCAACATAAGCCACCCTAATAGAGCACAAGTTACAATTATACAATTTGTTCTTACTGAGGTATTAAAAAATACAATTATTAGTGGTAAGCATTCAGTTAAAATAATAAGAAATATTAACGCATAATACCGTTTCTTCATTTTTTCAATATCCTTTCACATAGTTATCTCTGTAAATTTCAAAATGTTTCTGCCTTTTGGTTACATATTTATTTTCCGTTCTACTCTGCAATAATCTCAAGAATTTCATCCTTTGTTTTGCTGCATGTATATTTTACTATTGCGCTTCACGTCTTCCAAAAGAACTATTAGCTTCAAGACCATTCACGATTTAATTCTTCAGACAATTTATCAATCATTTGCATATCAATTTCATATGCATTATTGTTATTTTTCTTTGATAGTATGTCCCTTAACTCACTTGCCATGTCTCTTCTTCCATTTAAGTATGCCTTTTGAATTTCACCGTTTACTATCTTATTTAAATCCAACATATTTGCCTTCCTATCTTCTAAATGAGATGCGAATTTCTTTTACAGTTGAATTAATTTATTTTCAACCATATCGGTTCATTATAAAAATCTCAGATTTTTATCTTGGCAACAGCGGTCAATATAGTGGCCCGGTTTTCAATATTATGTTCTCTTTCAAAATTCATACATTTTTCAATAGCAGAATCAAATTCTTTTCTAGTTTCTTCATTATTAGTTCTACTTACAGTAGCACCAGCATAACGGCATTCTTCTTTTAAAGAATCCCATTCCTGTTTTTCAGCAACTGTTAATCCATAATGTGATGCCTCGCATTACAAAATTTCTTCCCTATCCTCAGATAACTTTCCACAAGTCTCACATTTAAAATAAATGATCTGTTTCATCTTTTCTCCTATATTCTGTGTGTGTGCGAAATTCATATACACCAATATTCTTCTCCATCCATTGCTCGTTTTACTTCATCAATGGATAAATCATATAAGTCAGCGACAAAATCTATTGCACTATCAATACATTGCAATGATGCGAACTTTCGTCTATCCCTTAGACAACTGATTGCCTGTTGCAAATTCCTTTCTTTGTGCAATAATTCCTGCTGTTTTGTCTCAGCATATTTTTCGTAGTTACTTTTACTCATTTCAACCTCGCTAAAAGTTTATAAAGTGACATGGAATTAAAATCTCATCTCAATGCTCTGTAATGATCGGTAACGAATTCCATTCATCAGACTTTACTTTTTGATCCTTGATACTTTCACACATTGTGAACAGATCTTCATGATCAATCCATGTTGAACTGATGATCCATCCGTCACGTCTAACCACAACTCACCTACTTGTGTGTGTGTTTTAAACAAAACTCTGCAACTGTCATATATTTCTCCTTTCTACAAATACAATTTTATGCTGTACTCTATCTATTATCCGGCAGAAATATTCAAATTCAGTTTCTGCTTTTGAAATGCGAATTTACTCTGTTTCTACTTCATATATTTTCCAATCAATATTGTATGAATCCGTCTGGATGTTCGCATCATATTCATCAATGGACGCTTCATCTCCTTCTTCTACTAAATTCTCATATCTGCTTTTCATTTCACCATAAGCTTCTATATAAGAATCATATGTATCCGGTTCATTTATATTTTGATTTTCAACCTCTATTAAAATCCATTTACTCATTTCTCTTACCTACAATTCTAATGAAACACATATTTTTGTTACCATTCTGGTGTTTGTAATTTCAATACGTCCTTCATGGCAAGTTCCATTCTTTCAATCTTACTCTTCATTTCCACTAACTTTACCTGCATATACGCTTCTTTTTGTGTCTCAAAAAATCCTTCATAATTGAAGTCTTTAAGATTAGATAACAGTTCATCTGCACCAAATTCTTTTATTGCATAGTCAGAAAATATACCTTGAGATAAGGCATACTTATTTCCGAATTTCTTTTCCTCATCGGGGTTTAATTCATAGATCCCCCAATTACTTCCTAACAACTCATTCTTTTCAATTTTCTGTACTAATTTCATTCTTCTTACCTGCCTTTCCAAAGAAATCTTAATTATTTTTGTCCATGAGTTTTAAGTGCCTCGTATGCCTCTTCATATGAAGAATATACTTCCTGACAATCTGGATATGACACACGTATGTTTTTCTCTTCTTTATCAATCGTAATCATATATGTTGTACCAAACCATCCTTGTATAATAAGATGTCGTACTCCTCTGTATTCGTTTGGTATAAATACAGCCTCTACAAATACTTTATTAACTAATTTCCATTCAAAATCCGAATAATTCAAATTGTTTACCTCCTACAAAATATGCTTTTCATCGTTTTCTATATTTTGTTTCCGTATAGGTTTCATAACCTTCTTCTACATTATAGCTATGACTAAGCTGTTCACATTCTGCTACTTTCTGCTCAATCTCCTCATCTGTAGCGTCATCGTCTACATAGAATTCGTAATCATAACAGCCTAATGCTCTTACACTAATATATCCTGATACTTTTTTCATATAATCACCATCCTTTTGAAATTTCCGTTTCCTTTAATTATTTCCACCCAATATCTCTTGATGTAATTTTAATATAGCAATTAGTTGACTTTGATTTTTGTTAATCCACAACTTTTCCTATCATCATACAAGTTTGCAATTTCATATGTAATATTCTTCCAATCTTTCAAAGAAACACGCATTTACTTGCTAAATTCTGCCAATGCACACCCTGTACAAAGCATTCTGTCTGCCTTATCATTCATTTGTCTACAAGCTCTACCGTAGTAGCCACATATACAAGGTACTTCGCATTCACTTTCATCGCCCCCTACTTGATTTTTAATACGATTTTCTTCAAATGCTTTCTGTTTTTCGTTTGTTATAATTGGGAACATAGAATCACCTTGCCTTTCCAAAAGAAGTACACAATTACTCTGTTTCCACTAAGTTAGTAACCGCTGTGATTTTATAAGAAGCCATGTTCATATAAATGACTTCTCGTACACCATGCAGATATATAACCATTCCTTACAATCTAACTGCACTGCAATTCCAGATGATAAAGTTCAGTGATAGCATCATAATCAGTTTCTTTAAAGCCTAAACTCTTATATTTTGACAGGTATTTAGATTCGCAAGACAATTTAATGCTGGAAACATTAAAAAGCTTCAACAAATCAAATACATGCCTTAGAATACCTTTGCTCCGGAAAGGTGTCATGATTTCAATCCAATTAACAAATAGAGATGATTGTTCCACAAAAGAGATGTAAATAATCCCGACAGTAATCCCATTAAAGTGAATACTGTAAACTGAATCATAAGGAACACCTGTGTAAAATAAATTGGATAGATTTCCACCTTTGCAAGTATAATCAGTATCTGTCTCTAGCTCTAATGAGCATTTATTTTCAAAAGAAATATTTTTCATTGCGCTCACCTATAACCCGAAAATTAATATAAGAATACCGCCAAGAAATGCAGCAGCAGCAACTAAGCGTCCCCAGGATGCTGGTGAATCATTCAGGTCATTCAAATTCGTTGCTGACACTAATCCTAAAGCGATTAACGCAATACCAAGCAAAGTATCTGTTTTTGAAGTGTTCAAAAGCATACTTAATAACATCATTTAAATCTCCTTAATATTTAATAGGATGAATTTACAACTCTACCATGGTAAACTTGTTATACCATAAATAAGCATGATTGCTCCTGCTATGATCAAAGCAATAAGCACAACATATACAATACCAGAATATGAAATACCTATTTTTCTATCTTCAAACATTTGAGTCAGATACGCAAAACTTACACCTGCTAAAACAAGACCAAAAAAGAAACAGAATGTGGTCACAGTAGCATTGTAAGCCGCCTCCTCAATAATCATAATTATAATCAAATCTCCTTTATTGCTGGCAGTTTGGACAAAAATAAGAATTTCGTCCAGAAATCTTTTTCGTATGTAACGGACTCATGCATACAGGGCAAATCGTATGTGCATGCACTAAACACTTGTGTCTAACTGCTTCTTCAAAAGAAGAAAAACGAAATTCATGCATACTGGAGCTTAAACAAAATTCAATGAACTCACTCAAAACAGTTTTTATGTTGTTAAACAACAGCAGATACTCGTTATCATTTAAGCTATCAGCCTTTCTATCCGGCCGAATAGCACTACTGTATAAAATCTCATCTGCGTAACAATTACCAATACCAGCAATCGCATACTGATTCATCAACAAACCTTTTATTGTATCAGTTGAAAGTTTACACTTCTTTATTAAATACTCTAAGGTGAAACCATCAGATAATGGTTCTGGACCAAGTTTATCTAAAACACCTGTGATGCCGAATGCAATTGGCTTAATAAACCATACATTAGCGAATGTCCTATAATCTATTAAATGGATGATAGCACCATCACACAATTTAATTGTTAACATTGAAGAAGTTACATTATCGGTATTGCATACACAAAGTTCACCAGTTAATGCAAAATGCATAATAAGCCGTGAACCATCCTGCAACAGAAAAATTAGGTATTTCCCTCTGCGACTTAATTGAACGATTGTCTTTCCACTTAGTGAAGATTCTAATGTAGAGCTGTCAATGTTTTGTAAACAATTTAAGTTGTTTACATGCGCCGAAGAAATAGTTTTAAATTCTATGCATGGTGCCAAACTTTTACAAACTGCTTCAATCTCAGGTAATTCTGGCATAATCAATTCCTCCTTTATTTTGCCTAATTACTGTTTTATATTTTAAACAATAAAATTGCGAGGTTCTGAAAATACCAAAATTAGGTGAAAAATGAAGCAAAATATAATAAGACAGCTATACAAGATCTATAGTTACAGAAATGACTTGTAATCACGAGCTTTTCTTATAAATACACAAAAATAAAGAAGCACAGAGATTTTTCATCTCAGTGCTTCTAAAAATAATTATTGCCTAAAACTTTCATAGAAGCAGTTTGAAATATAAAAAGTTACTACACTTAAACTGCTTACTTAACAAGAACTCTACATTTAAATACTTGCTTACAATTAGCTGAGTCTAATGTCATAGTAATTGCTGCTGTACCCTTCTTTCTTGCAATTATTCTACCATCAGAAACAGTTACTATTTTTTGGTTAGAGGACCTCCATACTATTTTTGGAGTAGAAGGTGTAATTAGCTGCACACTGAAATCATTAGTATCAACAATAAGTTTATTGTGATTATAACTTGGTAAACCAACTAATAGTAAAGATTTACTGCTACCGGCATGAATTACCAGATTAGAGTTTGACAAATGAAGATAACCAGTTTTGCTTGGAATAATCTCATGTGTATCAACAATTGGTGCACACCAGGAATCAAACTTTGCATGGTTCCTAATTTTACTCAAATAGAAATAATGTGAAAAAGTAGTGGCGTCAGAAGTCGTATCAATACTATACCATTTACCATCTAATTTGATCATGTTCCATGCGTGATCTACGCTTGTCACAATATGTACATCTAAACCTGAAGACTTTGCAAGCATATAAAATAATAAAGAATAACCCATACATTTGGTTTCATGAGTAATCAAAGCTTGATATACAGAATTACCTAATGAATCATTTTTTGAATATTTTATATTATCGCAAATCCAATCATGAATTAATTGGATCTTTTCAAGCGTAGGTGTTTTCGAATTAATGCCTAATTTCTTTAAAATTTTGTCAAGTTTCTCAGTAACAAAATCCATCTGTTCAGCATTATCTGCATAATGAATATTTACATAAGAAATTTCTTTCCTATCCTCATACGGTTTATAATACCAGCTCTTGATGGAGAATAATAAACTATCATTATCAAACAAATTAGTAGAATAATCTCTAACGGCAGCTGCCTTACTCAAGGCTATTACGTGCGTTGAGTCACGAATTGCATTAACAAACTCTGAAAACGGCATATCACCAGTATACTGAATTGTAATTGACTTTGACCTATCCAAAATTGCTTTACCAAAATCTTTATAAATCTCATCAACATCAGAAGATCTGATTACAGCAGTACCATTTTCAGTTTCATGAAAATAAGAAAGAGGCTCCTGTGCCATTACGGAAACAGGAGCCTCTAAAATCATTGACAAAGCCAAGAGTAAGCCAACTATACGTAATCTGAACAAATACATAAATATCCCTCCAAAAAATTACTGATTATTGTTTTATGGAAATGTTCATATAGTGATACAACTAACCAACTAATTGTCGCAAGAAATAGACAAACACACTGGTACAGAAAAATCTTGCTAGAGACAAAACTGTGGAATTCGAATTAAAAGTTCCTATCAATTGTAGAAGCACAGACAAAGTCATACAAGACACAACAATTTTAATAGCTATACCAGTATAAAATCTTCCATAATAACATCACACTAAAGAATTAATGATTAACTCTTCTGAATTTGTGTAGTAACTCAATTATAATTAAAACAATCAATGTGCTAACTACAAATGCAATGTAAGCAAATCCTGGAATACTTAATAAAACACTGATCGAGAAAAGCAATCGCAGATGCGTAAAAGCGCTCAGAACTCCAGTAATAATTGAGCAAACTGTTAAATGTAAAACTAAATGTAAAAATCGCATATTAACCTCTGTAATATGAATAAGCCCTATGCTCATCAAAATATTTAATAAACTCCGAGATCTCGTGCAGTGCATTTGCATCCGGCAAACACTCTCGTGGCAAATCTGTAATTGCCCCTTCAGAGTTGGCGAAAAATACAATGTGTTCAGCAGCTTTAAACAAACTCTCAAGTGAACTGTGATACTTTGATAAACAAATATAAAAATTGTAATCATCTTTCAGCTGCAGCAATTCAGTAACTATTGGTGCCAAAAGTTGATATCTATCATTTATGTCGAGAACAGTTAACGACAGAACTTCCTGTAACCGTTTAACCAAAGTTAACTGACGTACTGAGAATACAGACTTGTCTCTCCACTCTCGTTCAGAAGATAAAACAGAACAGTACACTAAAGGGTGATCAATTTTCTCTAACAGATGATTTTGTAAATACCATGTTTTACCAGACCCAGTGCATCCATATAAAATACAAATCATTTACAGCCCTCCTTATAAGCATCAAATAACTTCAAAGCTGCAAGTGTGAAGCCGTCTGAGATTCCACCATTTGCAATAAAATGGCTTATAGAATCCCATGAAATAAACTCGAGAGATTTGATACCTTCATACCCAAACTTTTCAATTACATTCTGAGCCTTACAAAAGTACACATCTGCTGAACCAGCCAGGCACCCGCTGTCTGCTACAACTGTTCCCAAAAACTTAATGCTATTTCTATCAATAGTTGCTGATAATTCTTCTCTGCACTCTTTAATTACATTATCTGGGCCAGAAATATTTGGTTCTCCGAATCCTCGTGGCAGCTCAAGTTGCTCTTTACGTATAGCATGTCGAAAAACCCTTTCAAGTACAATTTTATTGTTATACTCTACGAGGCACACAACGGCTCCTTTTTCAACAGTTGGGAGTAATCTTTCATAAGCAAAGTCCTCCCCATTCACACCAGCAATAAGATCGACAACCATTAAATGAAATGGACTTTTATAAACAACACCAAGCTGTTTATTAGTACTTTCCATGAATGCTAGCATTCGTTGCTTGTCAGTGACAATAGATAAAACTGGACTCTGTGTAAATGCATTTGGCCTCTCCTGCATTAAATCAAAATAATCAGCTAAACATTTATCATTCCATTTTCCCATAATTTAATTACCTACTTTCTAGCATTAAGCTAAACATTTTTCTGATAATACTAAACTGTTGATTTCGCGCTTGTTTGCTTTAATTTTAGTTATTGTTGGTATAAAAGACTCACCGAAAAACAAAGCCTGCAAGCAGTCAATGGAACGACTTAAACGTTCCTCCGAGACAAAAAGTTGAATTTCTGCAGTATGCCTCATTTGCAATCCATGAATAACTGAATTATATCTTGGATGCGTAATCTTTTTGAAATTATAATCTTCAAGTATCACCAATGCTTTTCCAGTTGATGATACTGGGACTGTAACTTTAAAGACCTGTGGCAAATCAGCATTTTTATGCAAATCAAACAAAATAACCTCCTAACGTGAAAAAATTAATAATACATGAATTTTAGGTAAACAACCTAAAATAAAAAGAAGATGCTAGCTACTAAGCTAACATCTTCTGAAATAATTATTCTGATCAAAAATTAAGTTTCTGTGGTGTATCAGGCAATTCTAAATAAGAAGTGAAAGATTTCAAAGACTCAAGTGTTTCTTTTGAAAATTCAAACTGAGCAAGAAGCTCATAAAACTTTACCATATTAAGTAATGACCGTAATTTGTCATGATAAAAATACTCTGGGCTCAAATGAGCAAGACTATGCCTAGCATTCATAAAAGGAATACAAGCATCATGATAATCATAGCGCGGTTTCCTAGAATTAAGGAAACCGTAAATATGCCCCTGTGTTACTTTCTGACCATTTAATACTGAAACATTTGCATTCAGATAAAAGTATGAATAACACAAACAATACTCATACATTGCAATAATAATTTCAAATAATGCTGCAAAAGAAAAATGGTGCTTGCAGTTAAGCACCATCTCTTCTATCACACTTAAGTATTTTGGCATATCGTTTTTATCAACATCTTTATATTCAGGCATTTAGTACCTCCTTACAGCTGTGCAGCTCAAAACCTCTAAAGCTTGATGAATCTTCTGGTGCCATCCAGACACAAAACCTGTTATCTTCATCCTCGACATCTGAAAAGTCATAAAGATCCCATATAGGTTTAGTAAATTCAGAATTCTGCTCACCAGCAAAAACAATATCACCGCATGGATGCTTTGCCTCAAAATCCAATCCAGGGGTGTAAACAGCCTTCTTAATACCGTACTTTCGCATCTGTTCAATAATTTTTTCTTTATTTGTCATGATAAACACCTCCCACTAATTAAAGTCTAGCACAATAAAAACACTAATGCAATTGCATGATAGTATGCTTACTAAAAATTGGAAACAATAATGTTAAAAAACACTACCTCCAAACTCAATCAATAAACTCAGCACCAATCAGTACACGTCCATAATCAGCCTCCTGAATACGACGAACAACAGCTCTCCTATTACTTATGCAACCTGCAATCCCTAGAATCTCTTCCGGAATAGCCTGAGTCAAATTCAAACTAAAGTGGATTCCTGGCAATAATTCCGATCCTTCAGCAACATACAAAGAAACACCTGTGGAACTAATATCTTTTGTATTTACAGGAAATGGCATATGTTTGTCAACAAATGCAAGACCACCAATGCTACATGAAATCCTTTGAGTCTTTCTTCTGCTAACTAAAACATTATTCGTCTCGCAGGTTAAAAGAATCTCACAAGGGTAATCAGTCTTTGTGACAAAAACATTCTCAAATACGCATGCATTGCCATCATTAGGTGCATAAACATTCACAGCTACTGAAAAGAAATCTAGCTGCGAAAAGTCATTTTCCTGTAGCGTGACATACAGTAAAGCTTTTCCACACTCATCTTTGCAACCTTTTTGTATAACACCAAGAATAACCTTTAATTTTCTATCTGCAGTGAAATCTAAGATAATCTCAGATCCTGGTTTCATTTCACAAATTTTCACGCAATAAACTCCTTTTTAAATGACAGTGAACACTATCGTTCATTGCCGTGCAATTGTCCAAATGCACGAAACCGCTGTATTTCTTTTACAAAACACAGCGGTATTTCAAAACACTCAAAAGAAGAAGATTCGTTTGCGTAGTTCTACAAACTGCGCAAACAGAAGTACAAAAGATTATATTCAGCATTTTAGTCGACAGACTAATGTGCTGAATTAGCATACTGTGGAAAAACAGTATACTAAAACAGTGTAGTAGCTGTTACACTACTGCACCGTGAATTTTACTTGTAGACAGTTAATTTACAATCGTCAAAAGACAAATTCCATGTTACATTGCATGCACACTCCTCATCAGTTAAGTATGAATTCATCATATCACTCTTGACATTCATAAACTCAGTAAGGGCGCGTGCCTGAAGATCATTAAACCCACTAAAGGTCGGATTATTGATAATGGTGTCTTTGGCATCCATGGAATGCTTTTCAATAATTGTTGAAACAATATCTGTAATTGCATTGTAGGCAATTTGTGTCTTTTTAATTTTACCGCACAGTTCCTTGTCAATCACTTCTGTGCGCTCAACCTGCTTAACATCTTTAGCAAATGTAATGTCTAAAATTCCAGTGGTGTAATCAAGCTTCCAATCTGTAACCACAGAACCATCAGGAACCCTGCCGGCATCTTCAACATAGGTTTTAAGCATATTCTGTTTTAAAGAATCCCACTCCTGCATTGCTTCTGCAACACGCTTAAGTAATGATACAAAAAGAACTGTCTGTGTTAAAGTGTCCTTAAGATTCATTGCATGTGTTTCAAGCAGATTGATAATAACACTTTTCTGTGACTGAAAATTGATATCTGCCACGCGGATATCATCACAAGTATCCTTATCAATTGTTATCTGCTGCTTTGTATTCTCGAACTTCAGTATCTGATTCATTTACGTACCCTCCTAATGATTTAACTAAATTAACTAAGTAGTTGTATTCTTCTTCGCCTATAATTGGTACAGCCCACTGCTTTGGAACCCAAAGGTCAAAGACTTTCGGAATTTTATACTTTTTATAGTACTGATTCCAGTAATAAACATTTGCTAAAACTCTGCCTCTGTGAGTCTTACAAATATTTGTATCACGATGATCAGCGGTGCCATACTTCTGATAATTCCAAGCTGAGCACCAAGAGCATCCCTCCGCAATTGGACAATAGAAGCACTCGTCTGTAGACTGCGTTCGTCTGTCAATAGCATTTAAACAAGCAACACAATCTTTGTCTTTCTGGCATGTAGCAAGACCAGTATGCACATTACCAATTCTCATAGGTGCTCTACTAGCACCAAGACTACTCTCCATGTAACGAATGCATGGGAAAAGCCAGCCATCTGGATCCATACTAAGCATGGAACCTGTACCGCCACACCAATTCTGCAGATCAGTTTCTTCTTTTGGATGCCCTAATGTGGACTGATATAATGAACAATCTAAAAGCTTGTACTTATTATCAGAAAGCATAAAGTCAGCAAACTTCTTCATTAAATGATATAGCTGTCCTGCCTGCTCATCAGTCCACTCTGCTTCATACACACAATTGGCATTGACCTCTGTATAACCAAGCCCAACGATATGCATCAAAGCATCATAAATGTATGGAAGATTGTCTGGTGAAATAGTGATCTTGCTTCCCATGTAATACCCTCGATTCATCCAGTCCTGGGTAGCGTACTCTGCAAGATCATAACTTCCTCTGCCATCTGGGAAAACGCGGCAAGCATCATGCAGTTCCTTATTACCATCAAGGGTAACTGAAAAACTAATACAGTCCTTATTCTTCTGTAGAAATTTCTGAACTTTTGGATCAGTATACAGTACACCATTACTACAGATACTAATGCAAAACTTATCTGCCCACGGATGATTTAACTCGATTGTACGTAATCTGAAATAATCGACAATCTGATCAATTAAATCAACCTCAAGGAAAGGCTCGCCACCAATAAATTCAATAACAATACCAGGAGAGTTCTTTACGCTGACATACTCGCTAAAGCCGTCCTCACCTGAAAGAAGTTTATCAATAAATAATTTTGCGTCTTCAAACTTCATTCTCCTAACGCTCTTGTTGATCTGATAACAGTAGGTGCAAGCCAAGTTACACTTATCAGTAACCTGGAAAGTAACAGTTCTAGTAAGTATACGATCCGGCCCCATAGTAGCTGAACCTTCTGATGCATCCGGATAACACTTAGCAATAAAATCTGTGAAACTCGTAAACTTTCTTTGAACAGTATTTGGATCTATCAAATACTGTTCATCTGGAACAATGGCTTCTTTACTGGTAAGCACTAAATGTCTGTAATTATCAGAAAACTGAAAAGATGACTCTTTAACATGTTTTCCTGCAACCAAATCAATAACACTTTCCATAACAGCGCTAGACTTAAAGTAAGCAACAGAAAAGTCTGACAACAAATTCTGATAATGATCTGAGTTAAGCCAATCATCAGTAGAGTCATTTAAATGTTGATCCAGCATAAAAACGACCTTGTTTTGCGCCATTCTAGCTTCAAACTCCATCTTCTGAATAGCTAATGCGAGATCTTCTCGCAAGTATACATCTAATGTAAACATTCAATTTTTCCTTTCTTTATTTTATGAAATAAATCATTATTCTTATATAAATAGTGCACAGCACTATTCAAGGTAATAAATTTTTTAATATCATGAATAAATTAAAATGAGTGATAGCTTTTACACTATCACTCACTAAATCAAGTTGTTGAAACTGTTAAGCCTCCAGCGCACCCTGTGCCGCAAGAAGCAGTGCACGTCTGTAGGCAACCATTACACATTCCAATACAACTTCCAATGCACAAACCAGTGCAAGCTGCTCTGCATGATGAAGACTCAGGCGAAATGCCTACAGATTCACCGGCTGCACGTCTTGCATTAATTGTTGTTTGCGTTTCTCCATTAAACTGTTCTTGAGAAAGCCGATCAGTCTCTGTAATAAGATTACCATTCCAAGTCTTAGGAATTGGATTTCCTGTGACTGTAACTTCTAAGCCAGAGAAATCTTTTATCTGCATTAAAAGGTCTACTGTCTTTCTTCCGTACTCGGAATAAATCTTATCATCTTTTGTTGGTGTGTGAAGAAAATCATACTCACCACCAGCAAATTGGGAAACTGAACCATAAGCACGAGATGGAGTCCATAAACGGTTTGATGGTCCTAAACCATTACGACGCTGCATCTCTGCTTTTATCTTGGCTTTCAGGGTAACTAATTCACTTCGACTTAGACCCATTGAAACCTCCATTCTTTAAGCGTAAGCTGATGTATTACAAGAAGTATAACAGCCATTGCTGCAACTTCCATTGCAACCTCCGCAATTACTACAACCATTACAATTTGAGCAACCTGTACTACAGCTGCCTTGGCAGTGCCCCGTACAAGTATTCTTACAGTTATCAGCGCATGTCCTTACACAGGTGCCGGTACATGTATTTTCGCAATTATCAGCACATGATCTAGTGCATTTGCCAGTGCAAGTTGTTGTGCAAGTACCAGTACAAGTATTTCCACAGCCACCAGTACAGGTATAAAGACATGTATTATCACAACCATCACAACTTCCGGAGCAACCAGAGCACCCACCAGTACATCCATCACAACTATCTTGGCGACCGCCGGTACAACTACCAGTACATGATGTATTACAACCAGTATTACATGTACCTGTACAAGTTCCAAGGCAACTTGTATTGCAGCCTCCATCACAGCCACCAGAACAGGTAAAAGGCAACCATCAGAGCAGCCGTCGCAGTTATGACTACAGTCATCACCGCAACCATCGCAACCTCCAGAACATCCAGATCCACACCCAGTGCATCTATTGCCACAATCTCCAGTACAAGAACAACCAGCATTTGCTGTCTCAACATCATCATTGACTGTTTCTATAATTGCTAATGCTAATGATGCAATAGCTGTCCCTTTAATAGTGTTCCTTAATTTATCATTATTATTTTTAGTCATTTTAATCTCCTCTTAATGAGGAAACTAAATTAGGCATAAGCACTTGAATTACATGATGTATAGCACCCAGCACTACAGCTACCATTGCAACCATTACAAGACTGGCAACCATTACATGAAGTACAGCCTGTAGAACATCCACCTTTACAATGTCCAGTGCAAGAACTTTCACAATCATTTGCGCATGCTCTAGTGCAAGTTCCGTTGCAACCGCCATAACATGTACCAGTACAGCCATATCCACATGAACTACCACAACCAGATGAGCATTCACTACCGCAACCTGTGCATTCTCCAACGCAGCTACTACAATTTCCACCACATGACCGATTACATGTGGTGGTACACCCATCTCCGCACCCAGTTGTACAGGCACCATCACAACTACAACCATTAACACTCGTTGTATTTCCAGAACAACTAGCGCAATCAAAAGCTTCAACTTCAGCGGTCTCATCAATCGTTATAGCAACTGCTAAGGCTAATGTAGACACAGTTACAGTCTTTACAGCCTTTTTTAATTTATCATCTTTAGCCATTAAATCTCCTCTTAATGAGGAAACTAAATTATGCATAAGCACTTGAATTACATGATGTATAGCACCCAACACTGCAGCTACCATTGCAGCCACCACAATTAGAGCAGCCATTGCAATTTGAACAACCTGTAGAACATCCACCTTGGCAATGCCCAGTGCATGAATTCTCGCAGTTATCTGCACATGATCTAGTGCAAGTTCCTTTACAACCACTATAACAGCCATCATAGCAATTATTTGCACAATCTACAACGCAGCCAGTTTGACAACCCGTATCACAACCGTAAGAGCAAGACCCGCCACATCTACCGCATCCGTCACTACATGCACCAGCACAAAAATTACCGCAAGCACATCCACTATCTGAGCCTTTAGATGAGCCACCACAATTTCCAGAGCAATCAGCACCATCAGCCTTTGCAATTTCAGGGGCTATAGTAGATATTACAGCTAATGCTGTAGATATGGTTACAGTCTTTACCACATTTCGCAATTTATCATCTTTAGTCATTAAAACTCCTTTCAGAGAAACTAAAGATGCTGAAAATTAAGCGTAGGCTGACGAACTGCAGGAAGTATAGCATCCAGCTGAGCATGAACCATTGCATCCGCCGCAATTAGAACAACCGTTGCAGGAAGTACACCCAGTTGAGCAACCGCCTTTGCAATGACCAGTACATGAATTTTCGCAATTATCGGCACATGTCCTAACACAAGATCCAATGCATGAAGTTTCACAGTTGTCAGCGCATGTTCTTACACAAGATCCGGTACAACCATCACAAGAGTGGTCGCAACCATTACATCCGCCAATACAGCCACTTTTACAATCCCCAATGCAACCTCCAGAGCAACTACTGTCGCAGTCATTAGAACATACACTGTCACAACCATGACTGCAACCGCCCATACATACAGTACATTGGCCTGAGCATCCATTAACGCAAGAGCTATTTCCTGAAGATTGACTGGACGTACTCACACAAGATCCAATACAGCCGCCAATGCAAGTGCCAATGCAGTCTGCATTGACAACTTCTTTATTTTCATCAACAGTAGCAATCACTGCCAGTACTAATTCTGCTACTGTACAAGTGCTTACTACTTTCTTTAGCTTCTCTCTATTTTTATTCTTATTGTTTTGATCCAAAGTGAGCGAGCTACTCTCTCTCTCTCTCTCTCTCTCTCTCTCTCTCTCTCTCTCTCATAATATTTACCTCAGAAGAAAAGCTAAAGATGACTTAAGATTTATGCATAGGCACTTGCATTACAGGAAGTGTAACAGCCGACTTTGCATGAACCGTTACAACCACTACAAGACTGACACCCATTACACGATGTGCATCCAGTTGAGCAACTACCTTTGCAATGTCCTGTGCAAGAACTTTCGCAATTGTCAGCACATGTTCTAATGCATGATCCGGTGCAAGTTCCTGTACAACTGCCAATACAACCACCAGAGCAGCCTCCTGAACAGTCATTAGAACAACTGCCACCACAACTATTACAATCATGTAAACACCCGCCACTGCAACTACTGTCGCAATCAGATTGGCATGCACTACTACAACTGGCGCACCCTGCTGAACAATCACGGCATGAACTTTGACAAGCAGCTGCGCAAGATGCATCACAACCACCACCTCCGCAGTACGAAGCGCAATCAGCGGTACATCCCGTACCACAATGATTTCCACATGTGCCACAGGTTGTCTCGCATCCTGAACAAGCCGAAGCAGCTACCTTGGTATCTTGAGCGACGGTTTCAGCCACTGCTAAAACTAAGCATGTAGCAGCACCAGAATTTATTACTTTCTTTAGCTTTTCTTTATTTTTGTTAGTTAAATTGTTATCATTATCTGGAGAGCTGTTGATCTCTCTCTCTCTCTCTCTCTCTCTCTCTCTCTCTCTCATTTGATCCCTCAATAAGAAAAACTAAAGATGACTAAAGCTAACTATAAGAAGATGCATTGCATGATGTGTAGCACCCTGTGCTGCAACTTCCGTTGCAACCGCCGCAATTACTGCAACCATTACATGAAGTACATCCAGTTGTACAACCACCTTTGCAATGACCTGTGCAAGAATTTTCGCAATTATCAGCACAAATCTCCTGACATGTATTAACACAACCACCTACACAACTACTATTACAGCCACCAACGCAAGAATCATAGCAATTGCTATCGCAACCACCACTACATGAACCTGAACAATCGCATGAACTTGTACTACTGCCACCACAGCCCTGACATGATTCTGCACAGCCAGAATAACAGTTACCTGAACACCCACCTGAGCAATTACCAGGATAACAATCTGCGTGCACAGGTTCGAGATCAGCATTGACACTGGCGACCACTGCAGTAATTGCTATTCCTGTAGCAACTGCTTTCTTTAGTTTTTCTTTAGTTTTTTCTTTCCTTTTACTATTTACCGAGTACCCCCCCCCGATTATACCAGTAATCGGAGAAGTATTTTTGTTATCGCTCATAGAAATTACCTCTAATCATCCCAAACAGAAGCTGTGGCAGACCAAGCTGATCCATTCCAGTACTTCATCACACCACGCCCACCATGAGACGTATCAATCCAAAGTTTACTTTTGTTAGCAGGTGCCGAGTTACCAATACAAACACCCCCGCCGCCACCAGCTAAGTTATCTTTAACCGTAGTAGCAGCATTAGTTGTCGTTACAGTAGACTTGGCGAGCAAAAGCAAACCAAGAGCACCTAAAGATGTTTTCTTCAAAAAGTCCAAGCGACTGATTTTTTCAGTTTCTACATTTGATGTACTCTCATCTTTCATCTAAAGAATCCTCCTTTCAATTAAGCGTACTATAGGTATCTTTCGAATCCTCATTTTCTTTATGTCCGGTTACATCCTGACTTTCAGTTTCGGTATCTGCAACTGTGTCATTCTTAGGTTCATCAGCTACCGATTTTTCTGAATCATCGGAATGCGTCGCAGCTGCATCTTTTCCCTTGTCATCATCAATTAAGTGATAACACATGATATCAGCAATCGAAATATTCTGTGCCTGAGATGCAGGAATTTTAATGGTAATTGTACCAGCGGAAGAATTTATTGAGTAAGTTGGTGAAATATCATACTGACTTGCGTAATCAACATCAACAACAGTACAATTCTTTAAATACTCATGAGTAAATGTGTAAGTAGCATTACTTCCACTTGCCTTCCACTGAGCTGCTGTAATAGTAAAACCTGGCACCATATCAACTTTATAATGACCATTAGCTGATGCAATAAAAGCGTTTAACCGTGACTGTAAAGCCTTAATATCAGCTGAGTTAGCATTAACCTGATCCCACAGTTTCTGGATTGCAGTATCATACTTAGCAGTAAGATCAGTAATTTGCTGATTGATATTTTTAATATCTGTTTCTGCATTAGTAACTCTTGTTGTTACTGCTGTTAAATCTGCCTTAGTCTGCGCTAATGAAGCATTTGTATCGTCAATACTTGCTGAAAGCTTCTGATCTAAAGCTGTGATAGTCTGATTCAACTCAGTAACTTTAGTATCTATTGTTGTGTTAAGCTCATTCTTAGTATCCTCGATACTCTTAGTCATCTCTTCTTTTGTCTTGTCAATCTTGTTAGATAACTCAGTTTTATTACCAGCTATTGTTTTATTCAAATCGTCAACATTATTGCTAATTGTCTTGTTAAGATCATCAAGATTTTTAGAGATTTGCTGCTGCAGATCCTTCTGCACATCAGTAATAGTAGAATTCAATTCAGCCTTATCAGCATCCTGCTTATCAGAAAGTTCTTTCTTATCTGCATCCTGCTTATTTGTTATATCAGTATAATTCTTATCAATCTTTTGCTGTAACTCTGATTTAGTTGAAGACATATTCTCAGTCAATTGTGTAACATTCTGCTGAATAATCTTCGTTAATGACTCCTTAGAACTTGTAATTTCATTTCTAATTGTTGTCTCTGTCTGATTCAAAGCAGTATTTGCTTTTTGGTCATTACTATCCGTATCTTTACGTAAAGTATCAATACTACCAGTCAACTTTGTGGTAAGCTCTGTAACGCGATTATCAACTAATGTCTGCAAAGAAGTTTGTGTCTTGCTAATATTTGTTGTAATCTCCTGCTTTAGGGCTTCCTGAGAATCAGTAAGATTCTTCACCTTTGTATTCAACAGATTAGTAAATTGTTGCTGCGTCTTATCAATCTGAGTTGTAACACTTGTAATATTATTTGTTATTTCCTTAAGCTGCTTCTTTGTCTCTTCATCAGCTTTTGCAAGATCAGAAACATTGGTTGTTAGAGTCTTGATATTGGCTAAAGCGGTCTTGACTTGAGACAAGCACTCATTCTGCGTACTGGTAATGCTATCAAGAATATCCTGAATATCAGAAACATCTTTTGTTAAACGATCACCAGTCTTTTTATTGTAATGAATTTGTGCAAGTAATTCAGTCTCGAGTGCATCAATCTTCTCTGTCAAGGAGGTATCAACTGCATGAATCTGAGAACTCGTATCAGTAGATGAATTCTGGTACGTATTATTGATTGCACTTACAGTCTTCTTTAAAGTCTGATTTGAATTATCAAGAGCATTTAAAGCCTTCTGGATATCCAAAATCTGCTTATACTGTGTAGTTGAACCATCAACAGTAGACTTTAAATCTTCCTCCGGTAAAGCATATGCAATGGCATTAGCAACTGCATTAGCAACATAACTCTTTGATAAATCAGTTAAAGTGCCATCTGCCTGAATATCTATATTACCGGCATCCACTGTGTCATTAAGTGTTTTTACAACTGCGTTTAGCACTTTCTGATACTCTTCATCATTAAGTGTACGCTTTTCTGCTTTTAATGTACCTTCAACAATTGGCATCGCCCACTTCTTGATACTTTCTGTATCACGCAGATCTGACTCCTTCATAGGTTCATTTTGGTTTAAAGTGTCATATGTTCGCAGCTTTACTTCAGTTGCAAGTGTTACTTCAGGCTTTTGCACTGTGTAAAAAATAACACCACACACTAAAGTAATCATTAGTACCACAGAAAGAAGGATCTTTCTACTTCTGTCAAGTTTTTTGATTTTCATAATCATTCCCCTTTCATAAAATTTGATTAGCATAGATAAGAATTATACTAAAACCGGCACTGAGCTTTTACACTCAATACCAGTAACAAAAGGAATGATTTTACTCTGATGAAGTTTTTGTATGCTTCTTTCTTTCACACACAAAACTAATACCAATACTGAAAACATAAATAGCCATCATAGGTATTCCAACAATCATCATTGACACAACATCTGGTGGCGTAATAATAGCGGCAATAATTGCAATTATTATAACAGCAGGCTTCAGTCCTTTCTGCATTACAGTATGATTCAAAATCCCCGCAATGGTTAGTAATGCACTAAATAAAGGAACTTCAAATAGGAATCCCATTATCCAAGTTGTTGTCAAAAACAAACTGAGAAAAGAACTTACAGTTGCATACCCAGTGACCTCAAATCCTTCTGAGTATGAATACAAATACTGAAATACAAAAGGAAACAGAATTTTTATGCAGAAAATAATTCCAAGAGCAAATAAACTGATAAAAACTATTAATCCTATAAGTATCATTTTATGTACACGTTGTGATGGAATTGCTGGCATGACAAATGCAAGCACATTCCAGATTATTAATGGAAGACTTGCAACTAGTGCAAGAGTGCCACACAACCTTAACGATTGAAGCAGCATTTCCTGTGGCGTAACATAACCAACTGTAAAACCGGCATCCTTGCCAATCTGAATGAACCACTTAGTAATAGAAGTTGCATTATAATAACAAAAACAAAAAACACCTATGAAAAAAGCGAGACATGCAACGACACGCCTCTTCAGCTCATGAAAATGTTGAGCCAATGTCAATTGGTTTTTATTGTTCATCAACTACATTGTCCTTTTCATCTCTTTCTTCAATGACTTCTTGTGAATCTTCACCAGACTTAAACTCATCCTGCAAAATCTTTTTGGATTTTCCAAGTGATTGCGCAAGCTTCGGCAATTGTTTACCACCAAATAAAATCAAAATAATTGCAAAAATAACAATTAGTTCTAAAAATCCTATTCTCATTGTTTAATCTCCTTTTCATTTTTAAATTCATTTTTTACTTCTGTTATTTGTGTATCAATATCCTTCTTTAAATCGGTAACTGGTTGGATGGCATCCCTAACTGGATCGGCAGCTTCAGTTATGCTTTTAGCGGCCTGCTTGGCACCCCTCAGGAACTCGCCAGCCATCTTAGCATAATCAGACAGTTTTTCCGGTTTAAAGAGGGCTATGACTATAATAATAATTACAAGTAACTCGCTTAATCCTATTGACATTAATACACCTCTCCAAAATACTACAATCTAAATAATGAAGGGATTTGAAACATTATGCTCCAAATCCCTTTACAATTATTTTTTATTTAAAATATACTTTACTGCCTGCTCCGCTTTAGATGTGGCTCTGACAATTAAATGCTTGTCTGCCCTTAAAGCTGCAGCCCAGTTTGCAAGATACGAAATTGAATTAGTTTTTACTTTTTTATCATAAATACCAAGTGTCGCTAATAAGACTGAGCTGCCAATTTCGGCAATTAATTCCTCTTTGCTGTAAGCATCAACATCATCAACAAAAGAAACAAGATTTCTATTTAATCGGTCCGCTGACCCTGTTGAATGAACTGCTTCATGAAAAGCTGTCGAAAAGAAATCACCTGCAGACCGAAAATCTGTGCGCTTTGGCAATCTTATTGAATCTGTTTCAACTGAGTAGCATGCCTTATTACCACCGAACTCTACCGGAATTTTTTCTGCAGATATGTACCGATCAAACACTGTCTGTGCATCAGGATACTCTTCATCAACTATTTTACTTTTTCTAGCACAATAATACTCAAGCTGACTTGAATGAAATACTATGTAATACTTAAGCATTGGAATATCCTTCAATAAATCCGGGTTCTTTTTGTCCTGTACAACAAGATGCTTCCAGAAAACAATTCGTTCTCCGACTTCACCATGCTTAATATGACAGCCCAGATCAGTCCATTGGCTAAAAGTCGCATACTCACCGGAATGCTTTAAAAGCATTTGATTAAGTAAACTATAATTTCTTTTACTTATTGTATTATAAGCAAGAGAAGAGCAGACCCAAGGTTTCTTCCACGGTTTTGTACCGTTTTCCAGAGCTTCTACAACCCTGTTCGTTATGCTTTCATAAATATTCATTAATTATGCCTCCTTCAATAAGACTTTGTACAAGTTTTGCATAGAAGTTCCGTTATAATAATGAATATTCTTTTTATTTGTGCATGCAGCAATCTTATACATTAAAGCATGATTCATACGTGCTGTAGCAACAACTACTGGGGCATCACTTGGTATCTCACGATTAACATCAAAGATAAATTCTGCCCTTGGTATCCTTTGTAAAACTTTCTGCTTATCTGTGCCAATCAAATGACCAAAAATAATAACTCTATCAGCAATAACTACATCGGTATCTGCTTGATTCCTTGACTCTTGAGAATCTGTAATATCAGTCAGCATCTTTTGTAATGAATCAATATAAGCATTCTGTGCTTCACGCTCCTCCTTTACTGTTGCAAGTTCTATATGCAAAGCTTCGACCTCTGAATTTTTCTGCTGAATAATATACTCTTTCGTATCCAATCCCATTTTTACTGGAGTCTGCATTTTCTCATCATAATTGGCAGCTTTTAGATCAGACAATTCTTCCTGCAATGCTGTTATCGTTTCTGTCAAATGCTGATTTGTTACACTTAACTCCTTTAACGATGTTGTGTCTATGTATGCTTGCCTGTAAAACTGATCTAGTATCATTTTTGTGCAGGCGGAATCAGCACGTTTTGAAAGTAATTGGACTGTAAGCTCCTTTAAAGGTAAAATAGTTGCATAATGTTCCTCAGAAATATTACGCATAAACTGTCTGATCTCCGTATAATCATGATCTTCGATTACATAAGTAATTAAATTAACATCAATTGTATTTAGAACCCATTGCTTTACAAGGTCAGGATCTATTTCAAGCAGCTCAGGAGATAATGCCACTAAACCACTTGTCCAGTTCATTGGGCTATAGTAACTAACAGCAATCTTCTTAATACTTGTACAAATATCATCCCAAGATTTGGCATTATTACATTGTAAATACATATCTAATGAAGACTGCTCATATTCGGACAGATGTTTATCAGAAAGTTTATATATTTCAGATGTATTTTTATCACCAAACTTAAATCTATAAGCTTTATACATAAAGGCGATTGTCTCCCTATGCATATCAGCATAGCAATTTCGAACTACTGGTCGCAATACCTTTAACATACTGCCTGGAGTTTTTGATGTAAATTTTCCGTTATCAAGATAATCGGACAAAAATAACCATGCTAACTTAAAAGCTCGATCACTTGTAGAAAAAATATCCAAAAATAGCTGCATAAGTGGTAATGTTTCTTGCGTACTTTCTGAGATATCAGTTGTATTTAAACCTTTAATAAATTTCTTTATGTCACGAATAGATGTAAATGAGTAATCAAGATTCTGATAAACACGCTTAAAGGTTTCAAAGATACGATCAAAAATAATATCAGGAATTTGGTTATACCTTTCATACAGTTCAGAAATTTCAGAATCCTTTAAATACCAAAGTAATTCGTGCAGGGCATTACTATCTTTCATGCAATAATTTAAGATAACCGCACTTGCAATACATTCAAACTCTGATGTAACGGGAATCCATGGGCCGTATGTGTATGAGATCAATTCATAACAAGGTTCATATTGAGAAAAAACATCAAGATACAGATTTTTGATCTTATTATTACCTTGCTTGTACAAGTGATGCAAAATTACTGTCAGTAGCGTAGATTTGCTATCTTCCTCAGAATTATAGGCGTGATATAGCCTACTGTTATGTGACAATGCTTCTAAGAAATCATTCAGTGAAGGCTCCTTATCAATCTGTTGCATATGTAATCCTCCAAAAAATAAGAGCGTCTTTGTCAAAACGCTCTTAAATATTCATTATTATGAAACGAAATCCTGTATCCAGCTTTCATTGAAACGCCCGGCATACATAATGTATCTACCATCGCTATCCCAAAGCTGCATACCTTCTTTCTTTGCCACAATGCTCAAAATGTTTTTAGATAAACGAGAGACTATTGAAATATGATCATCAACCGATTGTACAATTCGATAATCATTCATCACTCTTGGTGCATCCTGTGCATCTGAAACATTGTTCAAGTGCCAAGTGCTAAACTTCTCAAAATCAGAAATAATCTCATTCCAATTAGGATACTGTTGTAATAACTTTAGAATAGTTACAGCTCGTGCTCCACTGTAAATAACACCATACTGTGATTTTACATCTGTAAAATGAGTGAAATCTGATAAATTGATATTGTTATTAAACTTTTGCAAAACGGCCTGAATGTAAACCCAATCAAAAATAATAGCTGCTGAGCTTGCAAACTCTTTACTACCATCATTTTCCTTATCTTTCATCAGTGATTTACACACATCAAATACTGCCTTATCATCTAAACGCTGCTTAGCAACTGATAACTCAGAACCAACAGCTTTAGGCGAATTTAAAGAAATGTCAAGCGGAAATCCGCCAAACACATAAGCAATCTCACGATGCAAATTACTAATATCCTCCTGTACATCTGGGCTTGACGTATATTGCAAACGATAACTAATGACCTTCTTATTTGGTGTTATAGTCCATACATTTCTAATTGCCATTTTCAATCTCCAATCTTTGACCAACAAATTCTCTAATCAGCTCACTTAAATTATCTTGATAATCCCCGGACTTTAGCTTATCGGGTGTGATATAAATAAAAGCTATATTAAGTGTATCTGCATACAGTAATAAACAACCAATAATCTCATCTGAATTGCAAATAGTAAACACGTTTTTACGAACATCACGATTATCAATCAAAAAATGTTTCTGCCTATCATCCCTACATTCAAAATCCAGGCAGTTAGTTAGGTCGCAGTAATACTGTGTAACGCCATTAGATTCTTGTGTTTCACATTGCATAATGTCTCCTTTAACTATGTCCTAAAATAATTCTGTAAATACCAGTGAAAGATCAAAAATGTAATAACTACACCCAAGTACAGTTGATGCTTCATCAAGACTCTGCAATGGTAGATCGGTGATAAGTACACCATCTAGGTTCATACATTTTCCACCTTCAAATTCAAAATTTGTTAAATAGGCTGAATTGATAGAAAAATATGATGCAGGACTTTGTTCTTGAACGACAGCAATCTCATCATGCATAAAAGATGTAGTATTACAAATAAAACTAACAACCTGCTCAGAGGTCTTGGCACTAAAGAAACCGAGTAATGGATATACAAGTTGCGTTTCCTTCCAATTCATTGAATCTTTCATTTGAATATCTTCTTGATCACAATTCCCAGTAAACACAGAAACATGATTTTTTAATTTTTGCTTAACATAAGCAATAAAATACATAAAAGTCTCCTCTCAGAGGGCTGCTCGCTTGCAGCCCTAACATAACTAAACTTCTGTTGAAAATATTGATTCAACAGAAAAAGGCAAGCTGCCTATAAGCAACTTGCCCTTAGTTAATAACTGATATAAATTTATGTATTACATCCAGCAACTATGTTTTCTTCCAGTTTTTTCTATTACAGCCTCTGCTTCATCCAGTGACAAATAAAAATCACTTGCCGTTGCACTATCCACCATTACTTCAACGCCAGTAACTGAACCAGCTAGTGCACAATCTGGCAAAATCTGTGTAACTGTACAGGGTATAGTTGAAACCCCTGATACGTCCTCTGTTAACATAAAAATAGTCTGATTAATTTGCAATTTATCTGTAGTTACCATAAAACCTCCAATACAAAAACAGCCGGAGCATTACCCCGGCTGTTTTTCTTCTATAAAATTTGTATCTGTTACAGGAACCTGCGACGTGTCAATAATACAAGGTGATATAACATTACCGACTATCATTGTCGAGATTTTCTCAGGATCCTGATTGTAAAATACATACTCTATGTCCGAAATTTCCATATCAGACAATTTAAAGAATTCAAGAGTGTATTCATCATTTACGCGCGAATATGAAAAATCTTTAATAAATATTTTCTTATTCACATACTCTGTCAAGGCGCCTTCAATTAAATCGCGTTCCATCCTTACAGAACACTTATAAAAATTCAAAAACTTTGAAAAATCTAATCGACGAAGTACCATTTTATAGTCACCATCTGAAATTGTACCACAACGGATCATTCTGTAAATCCTGTAACGTTGCGTCATCAGAGGCATATACAATAATTTTGCAGCTTCATTATTTAGCTGATCACGCACATAAGTAGGTAATCTTGTTATCAAACCTTCTTCCACCTGTTTCGTAATATATAAACTTGGAAAGTACTCAATATACTTAATGCCGTTCAACTTTACTGGTGAAGTATCTCCAACAAGACCATATGCCTGCTGATGGACTCCATGTTTATAAACATCAATCTTAATATGCTGTAATTTAGCAATTCGTGTATTAACACGTTCACGATCAGTCTTTGTAATGATACGATTTACACCATTTTTTAGCAAAACAGCTTTAACAAGCTCATTTTCTGCAATCAAGAAAGAACGCTGTTCAGCATCTGCCTGAATTGTTCTATTAATAAAATAAGAAATAATATTAATGTCTAGCATATCAAGCAAAGTAACAAAAGAGCCATCCACTGTTCCATCATATGTGATGATTGTTTTTACATTTGAATCATTCGGATCCTGTATTGCTATTTGTGTAACACCATTTTTATTGATTGGGTACTGTGCGCGTGTAGCACTGAAGATTGACTTATCACCCAAATAATCTAAATAAGTAACAGTCTGACTGCTCAGATCAGAATGATACTGATCCTTAATTATTTGCAGAATATTGATTATAAGATCACTCTCAAAATTACAATACTGATTTCTAGCTGTTATTTTATCAGCACCTGGGTAGTCAATCATCTTTGACTGGCTATCCTTTGCCCACAGTTCAACAATCTTGTATTCATCATTAATAATATCAAGCAGTGACTTTCCGGCATACACCGTTTCACGCTGCTCTGAATTTAGAGCATTGTATGCATATACTTTGTTTTTAGCAAAAAACTTATCCAGATCATCTGGTGTTTCCCAAAGCCTAGTATCAATGTCATTCTTGCAACGCTTCAAATATCGATTCTTTTTTGTTGTCCTTGATCTCATTTTCAATGTCATTAATTTTGAGAGTCCACCTGGATCTTTATCAAGAATCTCTGACATTACTAAATACATTATTAAGTCGAACAGAGAATTATCATAATTTTTACTTTTTGTGTGATGTGTATCATAAAAAGATACAAGATCTGAATCCAAATATTTTTTAATATCTGATATTATCGCTGCAGAAATATTCTTCATAATAAACCCTCCATCAGCTTTATTATATTCACATTTCTGTTTTGTTTCAACCTCAAAAGTGTGTATCATTTCTTAGTGCATCTCCCATTGATTGTCCATGATCTAGTAGTGCTACACAAAAAGTGTAGATGATTTCATAGTGCTATGCTTTAAAATGTCTTCAATTTCTTAGTGTATTTCTAACGTGCTTAAAAAATGTAGCCAATTTCTTAGTGCAAAAATAGTAATTGTAACCAGTTACATAGTGCATTACTAATATGTCTACAATTTCTTAGTGCAACACTATAATTGTCAACCTAATTCATGCACTAGTTTACAATAGAATTTTTGTATACAAATCCTTAGTGCAGTTCTCGAAAATGTCAATAATTTTATAGTGCTTCTAGCTCTATTGTCTATAAAAACATAGTCTTTTTATTGCAATTGTAGCTAAATTCTTAGTACACTTCTTGTATTGAATTAAAGTGTCATTAAATTCTTAGTGCAATTCCTGAAAGTGTAGCTGATTAGCTAGTCGCTGCAAACTCTCTGTATCAAATTTTTTAGTGCAAAAATAAAAGTATGATCTAATTTATAGTGCAAAAACCAATTTGAAAAAATCAAGTAAAACAGGCATAATTCAACCTTGAAAGGAGGTGCAGGACATGCAGATGGAACTTAATCTAATCAAGCCAAGACTGGCGACAAGTGTAAATGTTAACATTCGAGCATTAGTTAAAGCCGTTGGTATACGACCTAACTATACAGAATACAATTACGATACGAAATCCATCAAGTATATCAATGAAAAGAATGCTTTCGGTGATGGCATTGCTTTAAACAAAAATGCCATATTATTATACGTGTACCTGCATTTCCTTAATGTTAATGCTAATGCTCATGCGGTATTAGATATTTATGAAGCAAGCAAGTATCTTTCTATACCAGAAAGAACAGTGATTCACAACATGAAGATCTTAAACCGTAAAGGATATTTACGATTCTGTGAAGGAGACCTCTCCGGAACTTATCATATCTTCATTGACTACTATGCAGACAATAATCTACCTGCATCAAGAGGTGGATCAGGCTTCATTACACTTACAAGAAATATATTTGATAAACTGCGAACCTTAAAGACAATAAATGCCTTAAGGTTCGCTATTCGTGGTTTAATGGATCAGTTTCCGGGAAAACAGAATGTCGGTACAAGTACTGGATGTGATCTGAGTAAACTGAAGACAGTGTTCCCATCCTATACACAAGTTAAGGATATTTATAAGATTCTAAGCAATTCAACTATAAAAGAAATGTTTGATATTGCAATTGCAGCATCCGGCAAATACATTAAAATTAATGCAACTAAATCATTTGATCCACGAAAAGAACGTCAGGAACTTATTGCTAAGTCTGAAAAGAAGATTCGTGAATTCTTTGATAGCATGAACTTAAAGTATCCAGATGACCAGATTCATCCAAGTAAAAAGGAATTCCATGACATTGGTAAGATTGCACTGCGTATCCCATTAGATAATATCACAATGGCAATAAAACAAGTGTATGTCAACAATAATGGAACTCCGATCAGGAATCTCCCAGCATACATACGAACGCTAGCAAACAGAATTATATCCTAGTAAGCTGCCCAATACTTACAAAAGCCTACCCGAAAGGATGGGCTTTTTGTAGTGCAATAAATTAGAAACTTGCATGTAAATACACTGCTGTAGCAAAGAAAGTTATCAACATCGAACAAAAAATATAGTGCATAAGTATCCTACTATGTTTATCTAACTTTAAATAATGTGGATCTTGAAAAAACAATTGTGAATAATACAGCATGTGCTGGCATAATGCATTCTACTTATTTGATAAAATAAAGAAATCCCAGTAAATTGCGGCTTCCCGGAAAACAGATTTACTTATCATGTCTATTCTGATCATACTGATATTATGAGTATGGTTATTCATGTGACAAAAATACTGGTGAAACGAAAGTAAATAAAGTAAACAGGTCACCAAACAGCGTAAAAGGCTCACAGAGCTAATGTTGCTGTTTAGGTATATAAGTCTTGCATCATTTAAATTAAGGACGTTTATGACCATTTTAAAACGTTCAAATTATCACAGCTTTTAAATCATGCAAACAATCAGTGCACTCAATAAATTATGTGCGTTAAAAACAATATAAACGCTATGAACGCTATGAACGTAAGTAATATTGAAAACATTAAATAAATCAGTAACATAAAAGATACATCAAACACCTAGAATACTAAAGACGATTATAAGCTACAAAGCATTGAAAACACTGTAAACATTATGAACATAAGTAATATTGAAAACATCATAAACATAGAAAGTGATTTAATTTATCCAGTTACCTGAGGAGATGCCATTGCTTGTAACATTACAAAGGCATAACACATTCTAAATGTTATAATGTTATAAAATATTACTAAGATAGTATAAATATTTAACATATTAAATGTAAGCAATGTTGCATAACATTAAAACAACAATAACATTATGTGTATACAAAACATTATAGACATTATGAACATAATAAACATTGAGTATAACATGAACACAAAATACAATGTAATCGGTAAGAAACTGCAGCTGATGTCACCGAAAACTCTATGAACATTGGAAACATAATAAACATAGATAACATAGAAAAGATTATAAACATTGTAATGATACCTAACACAATACACACTGAAAATAAATAAAACATTGACAAAATATTGAAAAACTAATGTTTATTCAATACACTAGACATTTAAGGTATCTATAATCTGATAAAAGTTTGGGATATGCAAAAGATTCACCATACATTCAGTTTATAATACTTGACATATTTACAAAACTTATGATATACTCTTAATACACTATAGATTGAATAAACTATAAGGAGGTAATACATTACATGGCTACTGTAATTGCAATAGCAAACCAAAAAGGCGGTATTGGAAAAACAACAACTGCATGCACACTGGCGTCTATGCTTGACTACGCCGGGAAAAAAGCATTATTGATTGATGCTGATATGCAATGTAATTCAACAGATACCTACAATGCCAAAACAGAAAGCATAGCAACACTGTATGACTTGTTAAAGGGTACAGAGGGTGTTACCCCAATGGACGCTGTACAAAAAACGAGTTATGGTGAAATAATACCAGCAGACAGATTACTTGGATCAGTTGATATTGAACTCCAAAAAGATCCAATCATGGGAATTTACCGTATGAAACAATTTATGGATCCACTCAAAGAGCATTATGACTATATCATCATAGACACAAATCCTACAATAAATCATCTTCTTCTAAACTGTATGGTAGCAGCTGATCAGATTGTTATACCAATGTTGGCAGACAGATTTAGTCTTATTGGTTTGCAACAGGTTTTAGATACTGTACACAGTGTGCAAAGTCTGCCAAATAAAGATCTGAAGATAGCAGGTATTTTACTTATTAAGTATAAAGCTAATATGGTGCTTGAACGTAATGTGCGTAAATCTCTGGAAAACTTAGTAGAACAACTTAACATTAAATTGTTCTCAACAACAATCAGAGAAAGTGTGGCTGTAAGGATGGCACAAGCTGCGCAAACACCTTTAATTGAAGCTGACTTTAAAAGCAATGCAGCAAAAGATTACAGAGCATTTGTAAAAGAATTGTGCGGCATTACAATTGAAAGAAAGGATGCAAAACATGGCACTAAATAAAAACTTCGACCCAATAGCCGGATTATTTAATAATATAGAGCACATAAAACCAGAATCATCTACAGATAAAAAATCAAAATCTACTGAAGCTTCTGACAGTACTAAAGAGGAGAAGCAAGCTGCTGTAACAGAATCTTCAAAAGATGAGAAAGCTGGGCCTGTTAAAGATGAAAAGCAGGAGACTGCTGAATCTTCAAAAGATGAAAAGCAGGAGACCACTAAATCTTCAAAAGATGAAAAGCAGGAGACCACTTCAGAGTTAACTAAAAATGAATCTGATGTTACTGATAAAATATCTGAAGATAAAACAAAACATGAAGCAAATGAAAAAGATTCTGCAGATACTACTCTGAAAAATCCTGATGAAAATAACAATAAAGAAACATCAAGCAAACCGGATGAACCTAAACTTGAACAGGAAAATAAATCGGAGAAAGAAACAAATCTATTTAATTCTGTAAAAAAAGCAGATTTGATTCCAGGTGATGCATTATCTGATCTTGACTTTACACTTGTAACAAATGGCACAACAATACCTAAAGAGCAAAAACGCTGGTTAGAAAGAACTGCAATCAAAAAAGGAATCAGTCGTGAACAATACATCGCCCAAATTCTTGCAAATGAATATCAGGTAAAAACTAAGGTTAATGAATACTTTGCTGACATATTTGTTGAAAACTTCAATAAAGCAAATAAATCAAATGTTAGATTTAATTACCGTATTCCAGCTTACCTTAATGAGTACCTTGCGGAAGCAGCCAGCGAAAATGGAATGAAGAAAAATGTGATGCTCAGTTACTTCATAAATGAAGAACAAAAACATGAACATCAAATAAATCGACCAATCAAAGCTATTGATGAGAATCAATCTGATGATGACGATGAATAGCGTAATCCAACTATTCGCTAAATTCCGGTTTAACGAATAGTTGGTAATTTTTTAAATTAAGAATTAACTTTTTTAAACAATTTGGCTGATTCTCTAACTAGCATAACAATGGAAAATAACAATTGAGCAATCAAGAGGCATGCAAGTGTTCCAGTTTTAGCTTGTAGTGCATATGCCATTAATGGAATCCACAATGGAATACACGTCAATAAACCATTGTATGATCCAAGAGTGGCAACAATCCAAACAGGTATTGTAAGCCATAAACTAATCTTGCCAATCGGACACTGAAAATACATCATGAAGCAACAATAAATCAGAAACAAAGCCAAGCCATCTAGCATACAAATAATACTTGATGCATTTGCCATAATAGGATGTAAGCTGCCTGCAGTAACAAGCTTGTTCCAGTTACTTATTTTGCCTTTGTAACTTTTAATCTTTTTATTTAAAGTTTCAGTATCTGCAGGAAATACTTCATTCACCAGCATTTGCTGCGCTTCAAAAAATATCTTTTTCTGTAATGAATTAAAGTAGACTGAAGAACAATCAACAGATTTTTCATTATCACAAACAATTGAAATATTTGTAGCCAAATCCTCAAAGTGGCAATCAATCCCACGATCTGCTAAGTAATTCGCAATCTCAGCTGCAAAAGTCAGCCCATGCTTTTTAGTAAGTGAATGACATGAAGCAACGTACAGTTTCTGCTTACCCGTGTAATGTGCAGCAATAAGCATTTCTGCAACCTCCTGGCATGAATAGCCACTTATGGTTCGTTTACGCTTATTACCGTGCCCACATAAATACAATGCCCTTTCTGCAGGAACCGATGTAAAATCAGCTGTTTGCAGAACACACGGTGATCCAACACTAAAGAACTTAGCGTCGCAGCTTACAACAGTATCAGTCATAAGTTTACCTTTTTTACTTTTTGTTGCAATAATTACTCCTAATCCTTTTTGCATAACTCTACCTCTGAATCAATAACATTTTTTGCAGGAACTCAATAATATTTGGTGATAACGTACCAATGAGTTGAATAACACCAAAAATAAGTGAAGCGCAGTTTAACCAGGTGAATACAGTTGCTAAGCCGGTTTTGTAAATTAAAGCCAAGTGTCTAGCTTGGAGAATACCGAAAACAGCAAAAATAATACCTAAACCAGGTAACTTTAGTAGAAAAATAAAAATAGAAGCGATAAACAAAACAGCACTGATTAACGCAGCCATGCTGGCAGATTTATCCCAAGAAGTTCTCACATACTTCTGTAAATCTGCTTGTTCCCAATAACTTGGTCCATCCTGTGCATCTCTAAATTCAGAGATAGCATTGTAAATTTCAACTGCACTCTCCTCACCAAAGTCATTGATAATATCATCTAAATTGACTAGTGGAGACTCTTCTAAAGATTCTACTAAATGCCGATCAAGGTTAAACCCTCGCGCCTGCATAAATTCATATAAACTGCCTTGCATAATAGTACTGTTCTGGTAGCACCCAATAATATCAATAATATCATCACGTTTTAGAATTGCTGTACGTGAGCTGAGCAGCAACCGTAATGATGACTCAAATGTATCTGGATTGATCTCAACAAAAAGAAGATCCTGAAATCGATGGTCTGGAATCCTCTTAAAAAACACATCATCTGTTATTGGAGCAACTTCCCACCCTAAATAGCAGACAACCATATCCTTCTTAGACAAAGCAAGCTGATTCATGTAGTTTGACAACTTAACAAGTATTTTATTGTGATCTTTAATTGTAGTGAAAAAGTAAACACCGGTCTCATCGACTGCCATAATAAATCCATCGACTGTTACGACATCATTAAAATAGGTTCGGATGACCGGTGCAGCATCAAAATAACTTTTTTCAACTGTTTTTGCGTCTTTATTATTTAATCTTCGCATTTAACCCTCCAACCTAAAAATAATAAAACCCTGCCAAGTTTTTACACTTAACAGGGTTGAAAAATTTATTGCACTAATTGTGCTTTTACGCCGATAACATCACCAGTCTTACCATCAGATCGTACTAAAGTACAATGATACGTTTGATCTTCACCAACATAATTTATGTTATCTTGATTATCTGAGATAACATCACCAATTGATTTGTCAGAGGACCAAGTAACATCAGCTGTACCAGTTATAAACTCAACAGTAAAATCGTAGCCATTGATCCTGACACCGCGCTGGGATCTTAATAAGTCCCATAAATCATACCCAGAAATATCTGCATCATTGTATCTTGAGTAAGTACTCTCATTTGTCCTTGTTATGTATGTACCTAATGTTGCTGATCTTCCAGTTATTAGTTGTCTTGCAACTAAAAACGCAGCAAGGATTAAAGAAGCTGTCAAGACTGTGATAATCAGCTTCGCACCAATGCCAATTCCTTCTTCAGCTGATCCCATAAATCCTCCTATTCGCAACAGTATGGACAAGGTAAAGCTCCGGATGCGGCAGCTTCTTTCGCTGAACTAAATGCATAACCAAGTCCATCATTTGTTTCATAAAATCCATCATTAGTAATCGTTGAATCAAGCATTTCTTTACAATCGTATTTATGATAATAGTAATGTATCTCATTGCCATCTTTGTATGGTCTGACATAATAAGCACGTATTTTATCTACACGTGCACCGCTAACACAAAACTTATTATAAACACTCTTAGTGCCAGCTCCGTATGGGTACCCTTGAAACAGAGCAATAAAAGTAATATCACTAATACCATTAGCAAGTTCTGTAGATGCAGATTCTGGTAATGTAAAGTTATACTTAATCCCGAAGTCGGAAGCAATTGTATTATTTCGCTGTACATAATGATTTAGCTGCTCACAGATTGCTTCAGAAATCACATGATTTTTCCAATCAATAAAAAAACCAGGCCGTGATAAAACAGTCTTCTCATAAACATTGTCTAAATGAGTCTTTGGATATTTCTTAGCAAGTTCTGAATAATTACCATTGTAAATGTTTTTATCACCAGCAAAAGTTACAGTGACCTCATCTCCCAATGTTACATTAATAGTGTATGACATTGGATTACCCTTGATATCTTCATCAAATTCTGCTATGTAGGGAAACTTTTGTGTCTTTACTTTCGTTAATTTTCCATCTTTATCAGTGTCATTATACAAAATGTAAAAACCGTCAACATCTGCTAAAGCAAGTACTGGTGTATACAACTGTAAATCCTGCTGTAAAACCTCATTGTCAGTTGCATTAAAGGAAGCAAATAAGCTATTGTAGAATTTATCTACGCAACCATCAAAATTGGATGATAAATCACTAATACCATTTGCTGACTCAACAGAACTTGAAACAGCTGCATCAATTGCAGTATCAACAGCATTATTATACTGAGGATACTTAGAGGAAATAATGCTTAATTCTTGCACATTAGTATTTAAAATTGAATAATATGCAAAAATTGAAATTAGAAATACTAATATAAAATTCGTTATTTTCATAAAGCCTCCAATTTAACACAGTGTGAGGCAGTTGACGGCTGCCTCACTAGGAGTAAATGCTGTAAAAAGCAATGCGCATTATCAATGCGCGAAAACCATGGTCAGTGATTAAACTAACCATGACTAATTTAATAATTTTCGTTTCTAATGACACCACCATACGTAGCGATAATTGCATACTTTGTAGACGATCCAGTAAAAATAGAATTCAACTTCTGTCCCATAGTTCTTGTTGTGTTCTTCACTGTTACAGAAAACTTATCACCCTTTTCGAGATAATAGACACCTTTATTGTCATAGAGGTCATCTAAAATATCGTCTTCATACTTGTTTGAAGCAATTGTTTTTGTACCTTTAATGGCATTGCCATTCTCGTTAAACACTGGATATACAACATCATGTGTATGTGTCATTGAAATCTGATACCTGTTATCAGTATCACTTAATTTTTTGGAAAACTTATTATAAGCATCCTGTGAAATGTAACCATTCAGTTGAACATCTGAAACGAAATCGCAAACAGTTGCATAAACATAAGATTGCGTAATCATATCTTGTTTGTCCGCAAAGTATTGCATTGGTATCATAAACAAACTGACGATTGTTATAATAATTGCAATAACTGCACCAAAAGCATCTTTCACTGTACTCTCCTAACTTATCTTAGTGTAAGTAATGCTTTTTATAGCATTTGTAGGGTAATAAGATACCTTCACTTTGTACTTACTAGAATAAGATATAATTTTATTAAGATCAAAGCTTTGCCCAGCCACCCAGGCACCTGCAGAAACAGCCTTTAATTTGTTAATTGAATTAGGTTGCAGAGATGTTTGGTAAGCTGTATACATTATAGAATCTTCAGATAATCGTGGGTTTATCTCTAAACGCTGAAAATAATCATACTTGTTCCCAACTATTATTATTTTATCAGTTATACTACCACTTAGAATTCCTGCAAGATAAGATCCATCGACTTCATAAGACCCATCCGATTTAAATTTGTAAATACGGTCATTAGTGTCTACATTACTCTGCTCATAGACCTCACCTTCAACAAATCCTGATTTAACAGTATCAAGATACTGCTTAACCACATTATAATTAGAGACAAATAATAAAAAAGCTGCAGAGAAAAGAATAGGACCAATTAACCTAAAGAAAAAATCTCCTAGTCTTTGCATAGTGTACCTCCAAATCACACGAGTGCTTTTACACACCCGCATGATGCTAAATTAACCTTTCTGTACGAAAGTGATTCTACGAATCTTGCCATTTGCATCCTTCTGAATACTTCCTTCAAAAGAAGACGAAGTGGAAATGTAACCGCCTGAACCAAGTGTAGATGCATTATTGTACCCAGATTTTGCACCAAGAACAACGTGTGTACCATCTGGATTCTGCACAAGTTGGGCAGCATCAACAATAATAGCTGGTCCAACAGGATTACCATCAGTAATATTATAATTTGCAACATCAGTAACATTGTATGTTACACCTTTAGTTGTAGCTTTAGCATCTTCATTAACAAAAGATGTTGTTGCTAACTTCGATGTGTCCTTAATACTGATATCAGTTGGGAAAGATCTTCCCCTACTGTCAGTAGTTGGCATACCTGTTAAAGCTTCATCAAATGGAACTTTGTATGTACCATCAGTTGACTCTTTATTATAAACTGCATTGACGCCATCAAGTGTACATACAACGACTTCGCAAGTAGTATCTTCCCAGAAGTCCTGAATAACCTGAATCACTGAATCACCAGTCAGCGTCATGCCTGCATACTTCTGCTTTTCAACATCATCAAAATTTTTAGATAAGTGTGCAGCCTGACTTAATCCCTTATTGGAAAAAACAGTACCAACTCCATAAATTGCAAAAAGTATACCAACAATCATTACGGTTATTATAAGCGCGGCACCAATGCTAATACCCTTTTCTGCTCCCATCTTAAAATTCCTCCTGTTCTGAACTCTTAGCATTTGCTAATGCTATTAAAGCAACAAAAATAGCAGTTACTGCTGTTGCAATAACTGCTATAATTTTTACTACTGATTTCATATAACTATCTCCAATCGACATATTGATTATTGTGGCCACTCAATATCAACAAACACCTATTTAATTGTAAGCTACAACAGAAATAGAAGTTGTAGCTGAGTTATTGACAATAACTTTGTCTGAAATTCCAACATCTGGTCTGGAAGTTATCCAACCAGCACCATGCTCTGAACTCCAAACGTATACTTTACTGTTAGCATCGTTTACTACTATTACGGTAGTAGGGACAAACTCTAATTCGTATTCACCAGACTTATCGATTGCAAAAGCATCCCTGTGATGCTGCTCAGTTGTTACAGTAGCATCCAAAGACCCTTTATAATCTTCAAGTAAGCTGCCAACACCCGCAGTTACAGCAGACCAATCACTGTCTTTAGTAATTGTATTTTGCTGCCCATAAGAATTTACAAGCTGCACTAATTTACTTTTAGCATCTGTTGAATCCTCAACAGTATCTTTCACATTCAATGCGATCTGATACCAATTCAGAGAATTAGTACTAAATAAAGATGATAAGTAATTCTTAGCTTCATCAGCTGTTTTAATTTCTTGTGGTAAAGCAGGATGCGTAACAGCACCACTCTGCTTAAAGATCAATTCACGATAATTTCCGTTACTGTCTTTTTTAGCGGTACAAGAAAACTGAGCAGCGTTATCAATATAATAAGCACTGCTCTCGTCACGCAGCTCTTTTATTGAAGTCTTAGCGTCAATAGAAAGAGGATTAACACCAGCTTTATCAGACTTTATTGTTTCAATTTCCACTATCATTGTCCGTCGATATTTAGTTACATACTGCTTTACAGAAGCGCCTGTATGTTTGCTTGCCAACAAGCTAGAGATATCGGCTTCCAAATACTCAATAGTATTCTGATTTATCACGGTTGAGGTTGCCCTACCCATCTGATTTGACATTTTACCAACTACAATTCCGACCGACAGAATCAAACAAACAATAAGCAGATCACCTGCAAGACCTAAACCATCTGAAGCTGCATTCATGCTGTCTTACCTGGATGCGCTTGTACCCAATCATTAAAATCTGAAAAGTCACCAGAAACAGTTTTCATAATATAAACTAAGTTCTGATACTGAGTTTGCAGATCTCTGATCTGATTGAGGTAAGAAGCATCTCTCTTACTGTATTCTTTAAGATCTCCGTAGGTAGAAACTCCAGTAGATCTACTTGCAAGCAAACTTTCCAAATAACTAATTTCGTCTGCCTGCTGTTTAACCTTAGATTTGAGTCTTGAGTTTTCGCCAACAACTCCTGAAACTTTTGACTCAATTTCATCAAGTTTCTGACTCTGTTTCGCCTGTTCTGCTTGTAATGAATTTAATGCACTTAAAATAGCTGCATGGTCGGAAGACATTTGTGATGCCATAGAATTGATTGAATTTTGAATGTTCTGAACCTGCTGAGCCATTAATTCAAACTTAGCATTCATTGCATTCATATCAGATGCCACAGAAGCAAGGTTACTATTTGCACTTGTTGTGTTATTATAAAGTTCATCTATCGAATGATCGGAAGTCTTAAAATCAGCCTTCTTAAGTAATTCATAGATAGAGCTAATATCACCTTGCATCTTTGTAATATCTTTAGAGATATCCGGACTTGTGCCAGTTGCATAACTAAGGTCATCTAACTTACTTGACATTCCTGGTAATACTTCACCACTCAGAGTCTGCAAAATAGCAAGCATCTGTGCTTGTACGCTACTTGTACCAGATCCAGAATTTTGAAGATTCTCAATAGCACTATTAAGGCTCTCCGTTGCAACCTGTAAACTAGAAAGTGATGCAGCTAGAGTAGCATTAACGTCATTATTTGAATTGTTAATAACAACTGTTGTATTTCCAGAGTCTGGAATTTCATAAGCATCCTGATGATAAGAAACCTGATTAAAAACAATAGATGTAATAACACCATTTGCGTTTTTAATCACATCACCTTTAAAGTCAGCATTTGGATTGATGTAAATTTGTCTATCAGATAATGGATTTCCAGTCATGTCATCATAAGCGTATGACGGCAGATTATTAAATTTCTTTCCATTCAAGTCTGAAGTTGACCATTTACACACTGTTGCTGTTTCAGCTTTTGACCCACACAGTTTATTAACAGTAATGTCAAGTTTTGAAGAATACCGTTTAATGCAATTGACAACATCTGATCCTTTAACGGTTGCGCCATCATACTGGATCAGACCATCATCCTGTATATTTGCATTTACTGCAGAGATTTTTGTACTAACCGATGCTGTAAGAACTTTTCCATTAGATAAAAGTACCATCGCGATTGATACCAATACGCAAGTGAGTACTAAGTTAAATCCAATTAGGAAACCAGAATTTACAGAATCACTCAAAAATAAACCTCCTTTCAAACTACGTTGCTAATTGAATGTGGCCTATTACTCATTACTGAGTAAAAGAGATCTACAGACTATTCATCTGTAGATCCCTAAATTAAGGTGTTTGTTATGAAACCACGACTGACGCCTAAGCGTCAAAGAGCTGATGCGATATTACTCACACCAGCTCTAATTAGAGTTCAAACGGATTTAGAACTATTTATGCTTCTGATACAAAGCATACTGATCTTCTATTAAAATTTTTTGTAACTTAAATTTTGATTGCAAATCATTGTAGCTACTAATTGTATTCTGTACAGTAGGTAGATCTGATTTACCTACTAAATCAGACTGTACAATGCGAACCCAGCCAACATCATTATTCTGATTAAAGCCAATATCAACTCTGTAATCGAGTAGTGGATTTATGTAAGCTGCATTTGAAGAATCATGGACACTGTCCAGATCATAAGTAAATTTTTCCTGTGTATTGTAAGTTTCTCCTGTCACCAATAATACCGGAACATTTCTGTAGTATTCATCAACAAGATTAATAACAGAAGAACCTTTTGATGTTCTGTTTGTCAAAGATTTTGCCAGGCTATTATCGCTCGTTGCAGCAAAACCAGCCGCGTTGGATACCTTAGAGGAAATCATATTCCCAGACATCTTGATGCAAACAATACCAAGAAGAATAAATGCTACAGTTACAATCAAACGTACGCCGATTTTTAAGCCCTCTTCTGCAACCATTAGCATCACTCCTCTAATTTCTGCTTACAATTTTGTATAGCAGTTGTTATCTGCTCCTCAGACAAATTAAGTCCATTTTGCTCAAAATTAATGCCAACAACATCACCATTTTTATCCTTTAGCAATGTACCATAGTAATAACATACTGGATTAACATACGATTTTGAGTCGAGATCCTTTACATTGTTTAAATCTTTCTCGGTGATGCCTGTAGGACACTTATTAGTAGCAACTCGTATAAAAATAGTATCTTTATATTTTTCAATGCACTGCTGTACACTATCACCTGTAACCACTTTATTATTAAAGTCAGCATACTCATTAACATACGTGTATACTGACTTTAAGTTTTTGTAATCAAGATGGTTATACAACGAAGTGAGCACAGAAACAGCAAAAAATACTAAACTAGCAATAAAAACCCACATTGAAAGATCAGCACCAATTTTTAATCCCTCTTCTGCACTTGACATAAAACCTCCTACATTGCTGAAATCTGTTTAACAAGATTTGTCATCTCTGTGAAAGCTTCTACAATGACAGGAATAATCATGTAGCCGCCAGCAACTGTACTAAGTGGCAGCATCATTACCATATTTGCCTGTGATACTCTCGAAGCAATGACATTTTTATTATCCTGAGATCTTGTCTCCTGATTTGATTTACGTGTAGCACTCAGTTCATTAAATGCCTGTAAAACTCCGACGTCATCAACCATCATCAAGTTCTCAACAATACGCTGAAATGGTTCATAAGGTTCGCTGTCATACAAATGTTGCAAAGCTGCCTGCTCATCCATTGTAAACTCAGTAATACAACGTGAAATTGATGTACTAAAGATACTGGAGAACAGGTTCAACCACTCTAGAATTGTCAATGCATTAACATCTTCAAAGTAGACAAGAAGCAAAATGATAGAATAATACTGGACTACTTCTTCCTGCATACTTACCTGTAGTTCTTCCTCTTTCGCTTTTAACAAGATCATTGGAACATTGTAAACAACAGCAGCCAAGGCCATTGCTATCAAGAAAAACCACCAATGGAAATAAGTGTTTGTGTATGTCTTATATTTATCCCAAGTATATTTCTCAACAATATCGTAAAGACCTGTTGTATTATACAGAGGATCTTTCTCAGTAGCGCGCTGAATCATCTCCTGCATCTGATTAAAAGCTTTTACACTTTCAACATTAGACTGGTCAAGCATTGGCACACCTGTTGTACCAAAGAGTTTTGTGTACAATGTAGTATTCGCTGAGTTAACTTGGTTATACTGCTGTATCAGTGTAATTGCATCATTTTCAGAAATGGTTGCCCCACCAGCCTGAAATTGATTTTCAAGCTGTGTATTAAACCATGTTTGCACATCTTCATTCAAAGAGACCACTGCAGTTCTATTAGCCTGATTATACAAAGCTAAAACATCCTGAGTTTTGTAATAATCGAAATAATACTTCGTCAGAATCATTACAATCATCAATTGCTCCTCAGTACCTGAAGAAGATTCACCGGCAATGGCAGAGTAATCAGTGTTGACATAATTCTTAGTAGAAATATTGGATGCAATGAATACAACAGTTGCTACTAAAAATGTGGCAACTGCTAAAATCATAGAGCGAACCAAAAAATGCTCAGCTTTAATTGTATTACCGGTTCTACGCAAGATTTTGTTAACTCTTAACTTTTTACCATAATTTTTGTTCCAGTAATTCGTAGTGAATTTCTTCACAAAGCGTAAGTTACAAATAGCGCGAAGCATGTAATGCTCACTTGGCTGTTGCCTATGCGTTTCACGAAGCTGATTAATCTTTGCATGAGCTGCAATAGTTACAATAAAGCAAGCAATCATCACTAATGTACCAAGAGTACCATAGTAAAATGACTGTAAAGCAGCGATTGTACTGACACCCCAGTTTGAAATAAACTGCATTGCATACACTGGCGCTGCTGTAAGTAGGATAGCACCTTTAAATCCTGCATTGATATCTTTCCGTTTACGAATCTCAATTTCAACATCGACACGCAGATCCTTAATACGATCCAGACACAAGGACTGCCCATCAACTTTCATGTCACCATGCTGCATTGTTGTTACGCAAATAGCGACAAATTGCTTTAAATAAACATCAGAGATTGCATTCTTGTAACGTAACAAATTTTCATCAATCTTATCTGCTTCTGAATGAAGAACATCCAGCATCAATTTAGCATGCAATTGCATTAAATGTGGAACCTCAGCTCTAGCATCCTCAATAGCATCATCAACAGTATTATCAATTAAATAATGATAGCGGAATCTGCTCAAGAACTTAAGAAACTGATTCATAAGTTTTAATTCGTTTGTGCTGACAATATAGTTCACAATCTCCTGTGAAGCAATGTATACTGTAAAAACTGTAATGAATAGCATGTAGAGCGTTGGTTTTAAAAACAGTACAAGGATGCCTGCCAGTAAACCTCCACCCCAAGTACCAAGAGTTATCCATGTTGCTTTTTCTTTTGCAAACTTTGCGTCACCAGGTGCAATCATCTCAAACTCACGTCGTAGTCTGTTCAGATACTTACGAGTTGGAGGAAGGTTGTCCAAAGTATTGTAAAGCAAAAGAATACGATTGAAACTAGCCGCACTTTTATTAGTCAGGAAAATAGACTCCTTTGCAGACTTGTTTCTCTGTCTTGATATAACAATATACAAAACAGTTATTACCATTAAGACAGCTGCTAATACAAGAAAAGCAATTGCCTGAGATGTACCATCACTAAAAAGTGTTTTCTGCTGGACTTGTGATAAATCACCATCAACAGTAGGCACATACTGTTGTTCTGAAAGTAAAATCATGATACACCCCCTATGCAATGTTTAAGATACCTTCGAGTAAGTCAAATGCATAATTTGCTTTCTCAAGATCACCAACAATTGCCTGCGTATCATCAATGCTAATTGTACGTCCATTGTTGTACTTAATTACATCATCAACTCTGTGTCCAATTACATTATTGTTCTCATCAACACAGGTACCGAAATAAATGTGGTTCTGTGAATCTGTTGTACTGTAACCAGTAAATCCAAGAGACCGATTGTAAACAACTTCCCCATGAACTCGGCTAAGGAATTTATCAAATCTAGCAGACTGAACATCTGACAAATGCTGTTTGATTAAAGCAACTTTAGTAGGATGAATATCATTGACAAACAGATAACGTCCCTTATGGTAGACAATGATGTCTGCAGTATCAAACATTCGTCTATCTGTCCGGCGGTAAAAGTACTCACGCTGAAGATTGTACATAGAACGATTGACGTCTTCTGGATTATACTCAGGATAAGGTTCTGCAATATGTGGCAAAATCTGAGTTACTCTTGCAATGTAACGGAGACCGTTAATTGCGCGCTCAAGATGAATATCCATATCAAGCACTGAAGCAACTGTCTGTGTCGCCTTAAATGAGTCTGTAGAAGCACCTTCTGACACTAAATCGTCGCCCCACTCATTAACCAAATCTTCTGTGGTTTTGTGATGTGCGGTAAACATAAGCATAGCTGAACCAGTCTGTCCCATTTTTAATGCCAATGGAACTACAGAAGACTGAGCAACCTCACCAAACAGGTTAACATCACCATCTGTTTTTTTCTGCAATTCAATACCAGCCTGGGCAGAAACAGTTGGTGTATCAACAAATGTCATAATATTTCTGTTTGGATAAACCTTACGTAAATACAACTCGAAGGCCATTTCCTGCAAACGAATTGACAAAGCTGCTGGAAGGTAATAAATTAATGACATAAGACAGGTTGTCTTGCCTGTAGCCTGCTGGCCAGTTAAACCTGTATTCATACATCCTGCAATAGTAAAGCTAAGTAACTCTTTGAGTTTATCAACAAACTCAAATGGATAAAGAACCTCGAGTGGCATACGCTGAGAGGCATCAAACTTACGGAAGAAAAATCCGAATGACTCTGCCATACCCGGGCGAACACCAACAACACGGCAGCCATCTTCTGTAGTATTAACCAAATAACCTTTCATTTTTGAAAGGGTTGGCGCATTATTGTATCTACAGATATTCTTTGTTACTCGCTGCAACTCGGTTTCTGTCCCAAAGCCAATGCACGATAAATGAATTTTCTTACCTTTAAACATCATCCAAATACCATTGCAAGCAATCAAAGGTAACTCTCCTGGCTTTGCACCATAAGTGGTATCAGCACCGTACTGATAAAAGGTCTGTGGTACTCCAGAGGTACCACCATTTAAACCATCAATATTCATAAAACGAATATCATCAATTACACCAAGACCCTTATACTTCTCATAAATCTTCTGCGAAAGAATAGCAACTTTATCAGAAAAGGTAAGAGCCTGATAAACTTTCAAATGACGTCTAAACACCAAATCTATATCAGCACATGAGATTTCATAATAAGTTTCAGACCCTTCACCTAAAGGACGATCAAGATTATTCCGTAGAATCAGTTCTTTAATTGCATTCATATCAAATTTTTTCTTATAAATATGAAGCAAAATCTTCAACTTATACTCTGCTGTCAATTCATCTGGTCGATCAAACGGAATTGCATAGTTTATAGTTTCTTCTGTCACACCAAACTTACGCTGTAACAAATCACTAATGTAATCAACTACAAACATCTTTGCACCGGTATTACCATGTGTACACACCTTCAAAGAATGCCGAAGAATGTCCTTACTACGAATATTCTTCTCTGTTTCTTCCTTATTAAGGTTTAATTCGGTGTAATCCGTATTAAGAATTGCATCGAAAGTATCACGAACACCCTCTGTTAAAAACTCAACTGTAAACTGCTTTGCCGGATCTAGACCTTCTGTAGTAAATTTGTATTTTCGGAAAAACTTCATGTACAAAGCAACACCAGCTGCAGCTGAGATACCGATCATAGCCACCAAATCTTGAAAATGCATATTTACACCTACTTTCTTGGAGTCATACCAGCAAACGTAAGCAGTTTGCGAGTAGCCTTATGTACACTGTTGAAGTATGCATAATTAGGATTTGAGCTATCGCATTCCATTCCCTTAACAAAGAACTTCTCTAAAGAACTTGTACTTAAGGAATTAGCAAAGTCAATATCGTGCATAATATATGCACAATTCTTTGAATTAAATTTGCCTTTAAAACGTTTGGATTTCATCAGAGATTTAATAGTTATTACAGATCTTGGATCATAATTACCAAAAAGGTAGAACACCTTAGAAGCGTCAAATTTGTATTTAGCAAACTGATAATTTAAAATCCAATCTTCTTGCGGCAAGCAAACTACAATCAAATCTGCTTTCTCTAGCATAGCCAGAGACACTGGATCATTGCCACCTGCTGTATCAATAAGCGAAAGATCAAAAGTTGTATCTAACGATTTAACAAGCAGTGGAATACTTTGAAGTAAATTATTGTAGTAAGCTTTACCGTCATAATTTGTTGACTGTGTATACAATGACAATTTAGCATCGAAGAATGAAACAGCTGCTGTTTCAATTCCACCAGAAATTGAACCACCGCGCACAGCACGAATTAAAGAATCCATTCCTACGCTGTTGTACTGCTCGACGTTCTCCTTATCAGCTAATTTGAAAAATGGGTACTGAAGATTATTCTTCTTATACTGTGTCTGTAAAATTCCAGTAAAGGACTTCTGATACCCTGCACAATCACAAGCAATAGAAAGCATGCTGCTAGATACAGCAGCATGCCCAGGCATACAAGACCAAAAAACAATATGCATTTATTCTATCCTTTCTTTAAAGCTGCCCAAGCAGCGTTTAATTGTTTCTTACCTGAATCAATATCAAGCAGATGCTCAACAAGATCTTTAATACTTGTAGAGAGCCTACTGAGTTTTGTTTTCATCGAATGCTGCAAATAAATCTTTGCAGCAATATCATCTTCAGTGTCCTCTAAAGCATAAATATCATCCTCAGAAATCTCCAAATTCGGAAGTTCTTTAAGAATATACTTATAACTCATTGAGCTAGCTGCACGATCTCGTACAATGAGAAATCTGGCAACATCTGGCACTTTTAAATTCTTAAGCCAATAGATATCATTGCGCTGAAATGTTGTGGCAAAGTATAATTCATGGCACAGCTCTAAAAATAATGGAGTATGCTCATAAGAAATGAAAACATAATCGTATCCTGCAAGACTTCCAGTCTCCAATGGCCCTTTAATTAAATCTATACCATTAACATCCACAACCTCACCAGCAGAAAATGTATCCTGATAAAGGTAAGACAAAGCACCATCTTTAGCCAAATCAACCATAATACATTTAAAGCCAAGGTTTGAGGCAACCTTGGCAGTGTAATAAATAATATCGTAGCATTCAACACCTACAAAACCAAAAACTTTTGTGTTCATACACTACCTCCTAATTTCCATACGTAACCGTAGTATCACTGGAACTTGATGAACTTGACGAACTGGATTCAGCTGTATCTGTTGAGCCAGATGCAGAAGAAGATGTATCTGTAGAGCTCTGAGTGGATGGCTGGCTAGTAGTTCCAGAAGAATCTGTGGATCCAGATGAACTTCCTGCATTATTAGCATTGCCAATATTCTTGAGTGCTTCATCAACATCATCACTATTTTTCAAATTAAGTTTGAAATCTGGATAAGCTTTCTCAAAAGCTTTTAATCTGTCTTCCAAGCCCTGACGAGCAGAAACACTAAGTGAACTAATGGATTCCTGAATAATGTTAGGGTCAGATTTCATTAAATCAATAACGGCTGCATTAGGCTGATAGTTTACAACATTAGCAGGCTGTACTTCAGGCTCGATATACTTAGTTGTATAAATAATAGCGCCATGCAAATTGGCATCAACTGCAGCGGCATCAAGATTAGAGATCTGATCAGCTGTAAGCCATAAGTAACAAAGGTTGGATACAACTACTGGTTTCTGAATGCTGACTTTAGAAACAACAATTGGATCCTCACCATTCGGGAAAAGAATTCTAATATCAACAAAATCCCCTTCCTTTAAATTTGCACTTAGGTTAACAAAAGTGCACTCACGCTCATTCAGCTGCTTATCCATTGCTGTAGCAACAACATTATTTGTAATTGGACTACCGGATGGAATAGAAACAACAGCTTGTTTGTTGAGGCAACTTGAATCAGCAAAAGTTGTTTGATCTGCATCTGAAGCAAATGACCCAGCAGTTACGTTTACTCCGTCCTGCAGAATATCGCCTTGCTTAATATCCGTTGTAGCAACATACCCAGTACGACTTTTTGAAGAAGCCTGTTCCTGCAATGTTTGAATTTGCTGCTGATCTGTAGTCTTTAAAGTATTCATATCAGTTTTATACTTATAGATTGAGAATCCAAGACCACCAACAAGAAGGCAGGCAACTACACCAAGTACAGCTACTTTGTGTTTAATAAACCATTTTACATATTTATTTCTCAATTTTATTTTCCTCCAAATATCGTCTGCAAACTGCAGGTTTCTCATGAAGCTGCTCATAAACAATGCCGTACTTAGAACCCTTAGCATGAACAACCATTCCATTACCTGCATACATTTCAACGTGGCCTATACGAGATCCACGATAAAAATATAAAAGATCACCCGGCTGCAGTTCATTCACTGAGACCTGTGTTCCAGTTAAAGACTGATCTGCAGAGCATCTTGGCAATGTAATACCATAATGTGCATAAATCTGCTGTACAAATCCAGAACAATCACAGCCGTCTGTTAAGCTGGTTCCTCCCCAAACATATGGATTACCAACAAACTGCTTAGCATATTCAACAATTTCTGAACCGACTTCAGACGAAACATTTATCGAAGTATCTAAACTACCAAGATTCATTGAATCTGCGAGCTTTTGTAAATCGGCATAGATCTTGCTAAGTGATTCCTTAACATTATTGTACGAAATAACCTTGACATAGATTTGCTCGTCAGCATCTTTTTTATAGATCAAAGCGCTATGATCATCATAACTTACTGTATAAAAATCTGAATCCTCATCAGTAATTAAAAATGAAGTATCTTCACTAACAGTTGCGCAAGGCTTATAAGTCTTTGATGAATACAATTTTGTTGACTTGTTTGTAGAGATTAATTTATCAAATTCAGTAGCATGCTTAGATGCGTACTTCGTTAAATTGTCACCTTGTATTGTATTTTTTGAATCAAAGTATACAAGTATGCCATTATAAATCATAGATGATTTACTTTGTGCACGAACAACTGTGCCTTTTTTAATATAGGCACGTGGTTTACCAGTTAACTTTTTATTTGAATACACAGGAGTTTTTACTTTGAATAAAGTTGGCGTCCCATCTGATGGATGCAAATCATTCTCAATGACTTGAGCATCTACAACATTCTGTGTATTGTATGCAGCAACTGAAGTTCCAGCAAAAATCATGGAAAGTACTAAAGCTGCAACTATTCTATTCTTCATTTTGACCCCCTTCCGGAAAATCACGAACATCTACCTGGGGATTATCTAAATTATGATAAGTCCCACTTAAGGTTGTGCTGTTGTATTCAATCTTCTCAACCTTTTCTGTACGTCGTGCTTCTGCCATTTCTGGGTCTGTATAACCATTTGATGCATATCTTCTATCAATCTCTGGATCAGAATATCTCTGCTGATTGTATCTTTGCTGATCATATGCCTGCTGATTATAACCATGTCGATTGTAGCGTGGATCACGTGTACGAGACTGATCATTGTACAAATTAGTTCTATTTAATCTATTGCCAACCCGATCAAATGTTGTACCAGTTTCATAATAGGCATCATTATATGCATTTTGTGACTCATTTCGTGAATTGCGTAAAATTCCACCGTAACTACGTCCAGTTCTAACATAAGTATTAGCTCTATTTCGCATTTGGACCGCCTTTCTTAGCAACATTGCATAAGCGTAACATCCTAATTACAAGTAATGATTTTGCATCTCTTCGGTTCTCAGCAGCTATATCATAAGAACAAAATGAATTATTAAACAAATAGTTTGTTTTAATAATCTGAACTTTAACGCACGTACCATCAGGATCCTGCAAGCAGCAGACATTATTCTCAAACTTATCAATTAATCGTGTTAAAATAATCCCAATTGAATCTTTCCGCAAACGATTCATTGTTCGTGGTGACACACGAACAACTAAATCATTGTCTGCAGTACTTGAAGCATAATCGTCATCAAGACCTAAACCAGTATAAGCACAAACACTGTTTGGAAAGATTTTGGTTGCATTAAATAAATAATCTTCAGGATTTGGCATAGTTGGTGTAAAGTGTGTCAAAATCAAATTCTTAACATTTGCTTTAGAAGCAACCGTTGCAGCCTGAGAGAAAGTCATATGAATATCCGCAGGTTTTTTGGATATTTTAGAATTGTCTCTTGGAATCAATGAAGTATCCCCATAGCTGCCATCAAGAATTGCAACATTTGCATCTTTACACCCATTAACTAATGCATTACAGTAACCTGTGTCAGTTGCATAAACTAACTTAAAAGTATCACGATTGTCACCAAATAATGTATGAATATCAATATATTCATCATCGCGCTCAATTGCATACCCTTTCTGTAGCAAGGAAACAATCTCTGATGTTAAACCCTTTTGTTCAACAATATTTGCATCATAAGCTGGTTTTCTATCCACGGTAATTGCATATCCATAACATGTAATACTATGCTGTAAAGGAATAACTGAAATATCCATGTCAGGAAAACTTAATGTTTCCTTTGACTTTATCTCAATAGGCAAAACACTAAAGGTTATTTGTGAAACCAATTTCAAGCAAGCAGACACGGCAGGTATTGTCCCAGCCGGCCCATAAATCACCAATGGTTTAGTTCTGTTTCCCTGAGCAAATGATGAAAAAAGACCTGGCAAACCTAAGATGTGATCTGCATGTAAATGCGTAAGAAAAATAGCTGAAATATTAAACAGACTCACATTGCTGCGCACTGCAGCAACTTGTATATTTTCTCCGCAATCAATTAACAATGATGTTCCCTGATTCTGAACATACAATGCTGTTAAATCTCTGTTTGGGAGTGGGCATACGCCGCCACTCCCAAGGAATTTATAAGTGAACATTATTCCTCCAAATCTGAAAAGGTTATTTTGTCGTTGAGATCCTCATGAAATGCAAATACATCATCGTACGTAAGATCATCCAAACCATACTCGGCAAGAATCTCTGTCAAAGAATCAACCGATAAGGTTTGCCATACACTTGAAATTTGCAAGATAAGATCTGCAATTGCATTATCATCTAATGCTGCACCAAAATGATCGGTGAGCAAAGAATCAAACACACTAACCAATTCTTCTGCTAAATTATTCATTTTGTCACCTCACTATCTGCACTTTTTTGTTTGTAGCAAACGCGTGCTTACCGCAAACAATCAATACAGTCTTGAATCAGTGATATGTACACCAAGTAAAGAACTCTTTGGTGTAAAGCCAGATTTCTGTAATTGTGCTTCGTTGTCACTGAGATGCTTTGTAAAAATCTCTGACTTTGCGTCAATCTGATCGCAAGCATTTACGATAAATGCCTCAATCAGTGATGGTTTGACAGGTGAGCCAAATTCTAATTCACCATGATGTGCTAAAATACAATGGCAGACAACATCACGCTTAGCATCTGGGAACCCATCAATATCTTTACATGCATCACGTATCATATTCTGACCTTCAACCACATGTCCAATAAAATTACCGTTATTTGTAAAATCATGAGATGGCAATGCCTGCAATTCATGCAATTTTCCAATATCATGAAGAAGTGCAATTGTTGTTACAAGATCCATACTCACCTTGTCATAATTTGCAGCAACAGCCCTTGAATTCTTTGTCACAAATAAAGTATGCTGAAGTAATCCACCACAATATGCATGATGAACACCAACCGCAGCTGGATGATTTCTGAATCTTTTTAAGAATGAAGGATCGGAATAAAAATAATGGACAAGTTTTGCATACCACGTATCTTCAATTGTCTTAGCTATCTCAATGATCTCAGACAGCATATCATCACAATTAAATTGACTGGTAGCAATTAACTTGTCCATCGAAACATTGGCTGGATCTGCCAATGAAATACTCGTTATCTTTGCCTGTGGTGTGTCTTTATACTTACTTACCAAAAACTGCGCATGCACAATTTGACCAGATTCTAAGTTTTGAATCTGTTGTACATTATCCCACATCATTGCTGTAATAGTACCGGAAGCGTCCTCGAGAACTAAGCGTCCATAAGGTTTTCCAGCTGAACTAGTAGCTATCTCGCACTTATTTACTAAAAAATAATCAGATACTACTTCATTAAGGTGAAAATCTTTAATCATGCTATTATCCTTTCTAAAGGTCCTGCTTGCTATTATACAAACAGGACCTATTTTTGTATTTATCGTAAGGTGCCTATGGCTACCCACAATTTACTTGCATCGATGTAATAATAAAATCTTATGAAGAATGCCAACAAGTCATCTACTGTTTTGGCACCAGAACGAATAACAAAATCTGCATAATTACATGCATCATCGTTCCACTCAAAATCATAAACAATTACATCTTCCCAATTTTGATGTTTTTTGTACCAATCTAAATCTTTGCGATCTAAATTCTTTTTCAATGCTTCATACTTTGATTTTGTACTTGCCAAATTCCATAAATCTTCAGGTAAATCTGTACCAATCAAAAATTGTGTATTGGACTTACAAAAGAACTTTGGATTCTTATGCCAATCAATCCGTTGTAATTCGCATGAATCTAGCAATGGTGATCCATCTTCAATTTCCCAATCATCAATATCCTGATGTAACACAGATTTTGCAAAAAACTTTGCAAAATCCTCATCAGTATCACCAACAAGACCATCTGGATCGAATGCATCCGTATGACACCATTGAAAGAAATCAAGTGTATTATCACTAAATTCCTGAGTTACTGGACGGGTTCTTCTAAACTTCCGTCCTCTAAAATATTTAGCATCTTCAAGAGTGCTATCATAATTAAAATAAATGAAGGAATCCTGACAAACAGTGCTAGGATCAAAATTTTGCTCATAACCATTCAAATCTCTGTAATAATGGTAAATTTGAGAAAACCATTTACTGCCATAAATCAGCATAGCACGCAGTATTTCAGTTTCATTGGAATAAACTCTGTTTACCTTAAGAACATTCATGCACTCTTTTATTAGTGCATCATCAAATTCGAGGTCATTATTCAAAACGCTTGCCAGTAATACTTGCTGATTATAGGTTAAATAGTCAAAAGATCTATTATACTTTTTAGCGTATGGCTGCAGCTTAAAAAACACTTGATTTTCTGCATTATCAGATTGCTGTTCGTCATTACGTAATTTTATTTCAGCTGCTATCTTATTTTGAATACGTACAGTATAAAAATCTTTGTAATCCTCTAAAATTGCAAAGCATGTATGTTCACTGCAAAAAGAAATCAGACTCTTTCTTATGGAAGCATTTGATGATTCTTCTGCAAAATACTCAGCAGTGTCTTCATTTAAATAAGGTAAAAAAGGTTCTAAAGAATTTTCAAGAGAAAGTTCATTCTCAAGAAATGATTCAAGATACCTTGGATGATAACACCCATTCAATCGTTTCCAGCAAGAAAGCCAAGCATCCTGCAGTTCCGGCTTATAAGTATGAAAAACCTGTTGAACTTCATTTGGATAGTAACGAAGAATTTCAGAAGAGACACACTTATTTTCACAGAAAGTGTAATCAAGAACAGCAAGACGCTCAGAAAACATCAACAGATTAAGCTTTTTTCTTGTGTATTGATCAAACTTACACAACCGGAAGAGTTTTGGTCTAAAGCTGATAGAATTGTATAAAGTCTCATAATTTTGGTATCGTGAAATACAACAAGATGCCTGCGTAGTTGCAGCCAATTGAATCGCTAATGCAAGCTCTTCCGTATTCCAAGCTGGGCACTGACTAAATAAATCATCAAGCAGCAAAGAACAAGCAGAAGTTGAAGAAAAATGCTTCCTAGCAAGCATTAGTACTTCACGGTATGTTAATCCAAACCCCATGAAATACTTCACACTTCGTGATTTTGGTTTCAATGGCAATTCCTTAAACTTATGCCAATACTTTGATATTTCTGTATCACCATTCATTGAACAAATATAATTAAACTCTTCAGTTTGTAGCAACTGCGGATCACTAACTGTTAGCTGTGTAGTGACTTGCTGTAAATATGTTATTAGTTCATGAAAAGGAACAGAAGACCTAAAAAGATTTTTCTTTGCAAAATTAGCAATAATCGCAATTTGTGCAATTCCAAGAGTTGGTTGACTTAGCATAGGCATTACAAGATCTCTGATTCCTTCACATACGATTGCATAGATTTGAAAGCATACATCATTCTCATTCAAAAACATAAGTTTTTCTATGAGATCTGAATGTACTTTATTCTTTGCATAGACGAGTGCTAAGGATCTTTTCCCAGCCAAAGATGCAGGTGCTGTCTTACCTTGTAATACTCTGATCGAAGTCTTTGAAGAAAATTCGGACAAACCAGTAGGAATTTTCTTATCATGATACCGGTAATAATCTGCAATCAATCCAAAGTCTAAATAATGATCTAAGTACGTTTCCATTTAAATAACCTCCTTTATCTGTAACTATTTGTTACAAATACAGCAGTTATTTAGCTAAATGAAAAATACCTCGTATAGTACTACCTTCTACAAAACCAACCTCATTATATCTGCTATCTAAACTGACTTCCCTGTTATCTCCTAGAACAAAATAACAATTATCCGGAACATGAACTTCTTCAAAATCAGTATTATAATTTGGATCTTTTGCAAATTCAACAATTGGATCGCCATTCACATACACAGTTTTACCAATACATTTGACACTGTCCCCAGGAAGACCTATTACACGTTTAATAAGGATATCTGGCTTTCCATCAATAATAGCATCAAAAGTAATTATGTCATAACGGTTTATTTTTCCAAATCGAAATACAAAACCTCTGTCATTATTATGCAATGTGGACTCCATTGATTTACCACTAACAATAACAGGAATTATTGGATTATGACCTGTAACACATGTTACACAGATAATAACTGACATTGTTACAATAAAGACGTATGAGCTAATAAGATTATCATCACCCGGCTGTTTTCTCAATCCGCACCTCATTCCCATTGGCATCACAAACAAAATTGGTACAAACAGCTTGCTCTAATCTTATATCATCAAAAGAACAAAAGCGTATACACTGATCTTCTAAACTCAAAAGAACGTAATTATCATGAGTTGAGTGAATCACAGATAATACCTGATATAGCTGATGACCTCGATCGCCAATAAGTGAAACAATAGAATCTGGTATTATGTTTACTATTCTTAAATTATTCAATGTTGATTGTAGTTCCTTTCTTTAATGTGTATTGGAAAACCTTCTCAGCAACAGAGTTGTAAATAGCTAAGCGTTCAGTTTTAGGATCTAGTAAATTGACTTTATCTCCAGTATCTTTATTAACTAGTTCATTATTCTCAATAAAAGCAGAATAAACTGAATCTAGAGTGTAAACATACTGTCCATATTTTGTCTTTAAAGATACGGTATTAGTTTCTTTAAAATAGTTAAACTGAATAATAACTGTATATTTAAAACCTGGATAACTAGAAGTTGTCCAAAAATACCCGTCAGTAATTTCATTCTCTGCATAACCCCAATACAAATCCGTAGCCATATTGTTGCAATACAGTATGGCAAACTTCTTCATAAATTCTGGAGGCTGTATTTTATCAAGAGAAATGCAATCCTCTGTATCTTCAGTCACTGTTGATACAGACTCTGTATTTGAATTAACAGATGAGCACCCAGTGCATAAGCTTATTGCACAAAGTTGTATAATAAGTAATATTCTCATTACAGGTAAATTTATTTTATTTTGCTCATTTCTCAAAATTTATACGCCCTCCAAAAAATTATGAAAATTGCTTTCATTTTGTGTATAAAAAGCAAAGAATTGCTAAGTTCGACAATTATAAATAATGTTACAAATTAAAAATCCATTCTAGTTGGGAGTGCTCCATGTGTTGCAACATTTTGTTGACCTGCATGAGCAGCCGAATTAGAAATTTGCTGGTTAAGTGCAGCATTCTCCATTGCAGTTTGCTGCTTTTGCATTTTTTTCTTTTTGATCAATGCTGAAACAATTTTAATAAGATTAATAATTAATAGCACGACAAGCACTAAACCTAAAGGATATCGTAACAACCCGATAAGATGAAAAATACCACTAAAAACAACTCCTAATGCAGATCCAACCACAGGGATATGACTGAAAAGTGATTGAATTGCATTACCAATTGCATTGATTGCATAAGCAATTGCATAAGCAATACCAATAAAAATTACACTTTTCCAAGATACTTTCTTCTGCATAGTCTCACCTCCTATTAATTAAAGAAGCTTTTATAAGCTTTACGACGAACAAAAATATCTGCATTTAGTCCTTTTCGACAAAATCCCTTTGGACAAGCCCCATTAAAATAAATCTCTGATAACGATGAGCCGGCAAAAGCATTTGGTGATACTTCAGATACTGATTCTGGCACAACAAGAAGCTCTACCGCATTAATATGATATAAAAAATTCGCTGGAAGATATTTTATAGTATTTGGTAAAATTAGCTGAGTCATATTTCCAGCTGATGAGCTAAAATGTTCGGTTGAGAACAATTTGCGTTTATTAAACAAATGCAAAGGATTAAAGGGACCCTGTGTAAAAGCATGTGGATGAATGTGCTTTACATACATTCCATTAACGACAGCTGGAATTTCAATAACTGATTTAACACCAGTGTACTTATAAAACATAAGATCACCGTGATATCGTAAAAATACAAAATCACGTGTTTTTAACAACTTACCTGATTCAAATTGTTTTATGAGTTTATGTTCCATGTAAATTAATGCCGGATACTTTATTGCATTCCAAGCATGTGTTGCCATTTCTTTTCCAGTATCCAACCATTCATCTGCCGACATTTCTTTTAAATCATCTATAAGCTTTGTTGATTTCCTTGTCACAGATAATGGCTCTGCTTTTATTACTACATTATTTGTTATACAAGTCAGGTCAGAAGACCACTGATAATATTCATCAAAAGGAAGCTGAAGTCCATGCTCTGCTAGTAGCTCTTCAGATGGTGGATCAACACTTGCACCAAAAGGAACTGTAACTTTTTGAATAATCATTGCTCGTTGCTGCTCTTCCTTGCTCATAGTAGAAATATCCAAGCCAAGTGTAGATGGACGAACTGCAAACACAACAATTACAGACTTTGTACTTGTTCGTTTAGCCTTATCTGTGATTGGTTGAATATTAATAACTGTATTGCCAGTTATTATTTTAGTTGCACAAAAGATCGAATAATTTACTAACAATGGTGTTACTAACTTTAAATGATCTATGTTGTTTTCAACTGCTTTTATTGTCTTAGTTCCCTCTGGAATATCAATTATTTCCAGCAAGTTACCATCAAATAAAAACTTAACAGGATAGACCCTCTTCAAGATAGCATGAATATCACCATTTGCATGAGCAATACCGTCTGAATCCCAACCAATAAATTGTGCAGTATTCCATAATGGCCCCATTTTCTCACCGATCTGTGCTACAGTAGGTAATGTTAATTTGTCACCAGTAAACCCTGAAAACTCACTAATAACAATATCACCTACCATAAAATGTAGATAAACAGGTTGTCTTACTTTATTATTGATTTCTGCATCAATATTATCTTCAAGACCTTGGTCAATGCTTGCAATACGACTTAAATCATCAAATACTTTATTCAAGCCATCTGTTATGCTTGATAATGAATCAAGTTTTGCTTCAGCTGTAGCTTCCTTATTAATGCTTGAATCTTTATTCAATACAATTTTATCAATACCAGGTACGACTAAATTTTGATCTTTGATTGCTTTCATTGCATTGAGAACCATAGCAGATTTTGCGGCAATCTCTGTAGGTTTAAAGATTTTCTTTGGTGTTTCTGTATCAGTCTCATGTGATGAACTTACAGATGCTGTCTCTTTTTGCGACTTTGTGCCAAATTGAACTTCCTCAGTGCGCTCTGTCGGTGAATCAAATGACATAGCTGTTGGAACGTATCTTATTGCTATTTTTGGAGTTACATCACTCAAATTCTGAGAATCATCAATAACTTTGGTGTCACCCCCAGACGCAGAAAGAGGAGCCGTTTCCGACTCCTCTGAAAAAAGTGATAATTGTTTTGGATTATCTGGCATAATTATCCCTCCTTTTTTAAATTTAATAAACATCACTAAAAACTTTGAACTAGGAAAGTTTTAGAAAAAACTTTTTAAGCTCATTAGGCTTAAAAGCTTTACCAAAATACTTATTCGTATAAATACTGAGATACGAAAGTATACAATCATTACTACAACGATTTTTACGCAATTCCTTAAAAACAGATCTAGCGCTAAAATTAGCCTTTGAAATACTATCAAGCTTCATGGCCAATTCCGGGTTATCTTCTGCAATTGCATGAATAAAACGTACTCGCTTGCGATTAAAATATCTATCAATCATATTATAATCAATAGACCCATTCAATAAATTATAAGCATAATCCGTCTGCTGAACCATCCAAGCATCGGATTCCATTGGTTTGTAATTAGCAGCCTCTAAAGCTTTTGTGACCGTTGACTGCGGGACAGTCATGACTTCATCTTTACCAATCATTGGCACTGTAACAGGGATCTTCATACTATTTAATCGATAAACCAATGGAAGAAAATCACAATCCTTTGTTATCAGCGCAACATCAACATTTGTTCCATTATACGTCTGCAAAACGTCAAATGCACAATCAGTTAAGATTTTCATATCTGCAACATTCTTCGAAGATGATGACAACTTAGAAGTGTCAATGTAATCAAATCCAAGTTTAAGATAATCCGAAACAGAATCTCCTAAAATCTCGTTATTTCCATAAACTTTACCATGCAACATTTTACCTGCAAGATTTAAATCAAGATAATCCTTAAAATCTGCAAAAGAAACATTTTCTGCATCAACGTAAACCAAAGTATTCATAATATGCCTCCAATTAAAAAAGCCTGAGAGCTTTTACACTCTCAGGCAACAAACTATTTAGTCACTGTTAATGAATTCCAGTGACGTGCTCCTCTTAAATCTTTGTTATAATAATATAATTGGCTAGAAGCATCACCTACCAAAGCACAACAAAATGAACTTGTTACACCCTGTTTTAGCTTAACAGAAACTGTTAAGCCTTCAATATGAAATCCTGAATTTGTAAACATACACTTATTCTGATTACCAAGAGTAAAATAATTCTCAAGTGTAATAGTTGTAGGTGACAGGTTAGTCACATCATATTGAATAAAGTAAATGCTATCTGTAGACCTGATCTTAATCAGAGCATTATTCTGACTAAGCTGTTTTAGTTGTTTCAAAGCATCATCGTTTTCACTTATTTTCACATTACTAATTAGAATTCTGTTTTTGTTCATTTTAACAACAAAGTCAGAAAAATCTGATGCTTCAACAAATTTTGTTTTTGTACTTTCACCATCATTTGCTTTATCTGCATAAAATTCAGTTAGAGCAAACGTTGATAATGCAGCCTGACATGAACTGTCAAACTGCTGTTCCAGACTCTGTATGACTGTTTTTTCGTCAACACCGGAACATTTTAGCTTAGTCTCTGTAAATTTTAATGAATTGGAACTTAACAAAATATTTGTCAAGTATCCATAAATACACTCCTTCCTCTTATCTCTAGAAACAGCTTTATACTCTTCTTTAAAATGTTTAGAAGTATTTAGGGCTGCTTTTATTGAATCTACAGTTGGAATACTGACATTGCATGTAGCAACTAACTGCTTATTTTCATCTAATGCACTTGAAAAATCAGATAGTTTTATAGTTTTTAAATACTGAAGGCATGCGTCATAAGAAGGACCATTTTTCAATGAACCAAGCATTTGCTCAGTTGTTGAATTTTCTGAAGTAGCGTATGTTTCTATCTGCTTAACAGCATTTTCAGCATTTATTTTTTTAGCTCCGCATCCAACTAAAGAAACAAGTGCAAGAGGGATCACAAGGCATAAAACCAAGATTATACAAATTATCCTTTTTCTCATTATCAACACCTATTCAAAATTCTTATCAGAAGTATAAGCTGCATATGGACTCTTATGAGTCTTCTTTGAAACCAAAGATCTCTTCTTGGGAGTCCTGTCAAATACAATAAATCTACCATTAAACTTCATTAACTGTTCTGGCTTTATTGCAAGTGCCTCAGAATTAAACTCCAGAGAAAATCTTATGTGGTCCGTACTTGTATAAAATGAATCTGAAATCTCACGAGTTTCTGTGTAATAAGCATATGTCTTCGGATGTAAATTATACCTTTTATTCACACAGAAATATTCAAGCTTCAAAGAATCTGAATATTTCCATCTAGTCAATCTGGTACTACGATCGTAATATACTGTATCATCTGCATTACTTTGAACTCCAATAGTCAAATCTGTACTCAATAGTTTAGACTTCTTACTATTGTCAATATTACTTACTTCAATACTTTTAGTTGGTGCCCGTAAATATTTCACATAATAATTAAACATCAAGGTATTCGATCTTGGAACTTCCTGAACCTGGTCTGGATCCGTGAAATTATACATTTCTGTAAAACAAGGCTCTAAAAATACATCATAAATACCAATATCATATTTTGCGCCACTAGCACCAGTAATTGTTACAAGATCATTTTTGTATCTCAAAGATGGACCTTTAATAGCTTTTGCCAAAACTGAATGTTCAAATGTAACACTGTCATAAGTGTTACCAGCTGAATCAGTTATATCAGCGACTAACCTTGTGTTTTTTGACATTTTCTTAATTGGCTGTACCCCATACTCTATATAGGTACTTGAAATTTTCTTATCAAAAACTGCCGTCTGTGGAAATCCAGACCAACCAACAATACACGGAATTCCTGTATCTTTACCTGTAGAAATATCAACAAACTTTGGTTTTACATAAAATGTAAGCATTTCACCATTATCAAGTCTATTTAAATATCTGACTTTAAAATTAAAAGTATAACTAAATTTTAATCCACTATCATTTGATTGTGAACTACTCCAGTCAGAAATTCCTAATCGTTCTGATTGATTTAACTTCAGAAAAGCTACGGTTTTTCCATCCTTTGTAATGGGTACAAGTTCATGCAAAGCAAAATTACCTGTATCAGTAGACTTAACTTCTGCCTCCGTAGAGTCAATACTAAATGAAATGTTGGCACGATCAACAGTTGCATCTTCAGTTTGCGCCTGCTGTTTTTGTACACCAGCACAGGAAACTAAAGATCCTGAAACTGCAAGCACTAGTAATGAAGTTATACATTTCTTTATCATTTAAAGGCCTCCCTTCAAATTATTTATGAATCCACTCGGATTCTTCACATAATCAATTAAATTAAACTGCTTGCCATTCCACAGTAGCTTGTTATTAATAGCTTGGCAATTAATTCCATCAGAAAACTTAGAAATATCAAATTGCAAGCATCTGAAAACTGTCTCAAAAAACGTTTCGCCTGGTGAATAAATTCTAACCAAATTGTCACGTAGCGTAGATAATAATGCAAGCTTCCACATACCATCTAATTCGTACATCTGCATAATGAAGTATAAAGAAGTTACCTTATCAAAATATGTAAAGTTTTCATCAGTCAGGCCAAGATCAAGGAATGTATCGGCACACTGTAAAAGTGGATCTACAGTATTTATTAAATTAAAATTGATAACTTGTTTACATGATTCTGGAAAATCAAAACCACAAAAACTAAGCATTATAATTGGTACACCAGACAAAATAGTTGTCTGCAAGCTGAAATCATTTTGCCCAACAATTTTTTGTACAGCATCAGTTGCATACCACCATAAATAATTTGGCAAGTTAATACTAAAGCAGCCATACTGAATTGAAAACCAATTAACATCAGCATCCCAATTAGCAAATGAAGCGTTCTGTGTTTCACAATTATTCATATCCAAAATTCTATTCAATGCCAGAACGGCAAAAGAATCATTGAATTTTAATCTTAATAAATCATCACTAGTCATTTTTGTAAGACTATGAAGAAGTGCTGCAGATTTAAAAAGATTGCAAGAATCCAATTTCTGAATTTCATCAGAACTTAAAATAAGATCAGTCAAATGGTTACTTTTTAAGAACCAATATACACAAAATTCATTTTCTGGATAAGCTATAATTTCATCTTTCGTAATACCTAAAACATTAGAAACAAAATTGAAATTTATTTTTTGTCGTACATTAGAATCACTCATTTACATAATCTCCTATAAAAAATTTAATAAATAGTAACGGTTTTTATTTATTTTAATGTACTGCGCATTTGATGTCAAACATGTCCGAAGCAATATAATAAAGTGATTTATTTTTACGTAATTTTCGCAAAGCGGCAAAATAAATACATCTAACTCTGCTATAAGACGTACTGTGTTTAATAGCTATTTCATTCTTGGTCATTGAATACCAAAATGTTTCAACAATAACACTAAATTGGACTGAATCCAGCTCATCCTTTAAAATGGATATAATTGTTTCAGACATAATTCTATTCTCAGTGCAGTAACAATTCAAATCAACATCATTGTAATGATCACTTGGAAGCAAATCATCTTGTAAATTTGTACCATAAGACGTGAAAAGATTGCTATAGTTGCTTAAACTCTCACGAGACTTTATCCTAAATGGATATCGAAATTCAAGATTAAATAAAAAAATTTTATGTTTAAAAATCCTACGAAAGTAAGAAAGAAAAGAAAAATTGCTTGATGCAGAATATACATCAACTGCATCAACCATGGCAGAATACCCCAGCTGCAGATAATCATAAAAATCGTCCTGGCTAATGCTCTGCTCACTTGCAATCGCTCTGATAAGATGCAAGTTTGAAATATACATTTTCTCAACTAATTGTAATTTTACTGTATTGTCTGTTTCTGCTTTTATCTGTGGAATTAAATTCTCATCATACATGATAAACACCTCCACCTAACAGTGTCCAAAAATGGAGGTGTTTATACTTATTTTTTGAAGGTAATTATCATTGTGCCATCTTCAATTGTTACAAAAGTTTCAGAACTCAACTGTGCATGACCCATAACAATTGTAAATTGTTTTAAGAAATCACCAGTTGTTAACGAGAGATTTGAATTTGGAATACCATCACCGGCAAGCCTAAAACTTGCAAATTCAACATTGGCTTTCACTAAATGAATTTTGATGCTTGTGTTAAGGCAATGCATTAATGATGCCATAATCTGGTATATTGCCATTGCACTATCCTGCACTAGTACACTTAAACGGATTGCAGGTAAATTTGTTATCTGAGAAGAATAGAAAAATGGAATCAGAAAACTCTGATACTGCTCTGTATAAGCTAGTACCATATCAACTATAGCTTTTTGACAAGACGTCATTAATTTATAAGCAGAAGGAATATTCCTTTGCTTCAAAATAAATCTGATATTGTCAATATCATTGCTTGTATAATTAACTCTAAAATTCTCAAAAGAACCAGTTAGATCAAAATAGGCATCTGCAGTTGATACAAATGATTCAGCAAATAAAGTTATATTTGATTTCAAATTTCGAAGTTGAACATTCGTCATCTTAACAGATGAGTCTGGAGTCACTAATAAAAAATGCATGCCATTAAAAGGAATATCACGGGCTAAAGCTTTACTGGTGAATGAAGCACAAATCGTTCTCCAGTTAAATAGCAGATAATATAGTGGCAAAATTGTTATTTTACCATTAGTTTTACTGACAAGCATAAATGAATCGTCAAAATCATTCAAATTATACTGCAAATGTAATTTAGTACAGATTAGAGCCTGAACATAAGTATTGAACTTTTTTGTTTTTTCGACAAGTTCAGTGTCTAAGACAATCTCTCTTGTGTTTAACATAAAAAGTAAAAACTTTACATACTCAGTTTTATCAAGAATGCCATGCTGCAGTAACCCTGATAATGCATTAATACCATTTAGAAGTGTAGGCATGCTATTAACTTGAGACAGTTTGTCCTCAGAAGCAAGTTGATGTAATGCTATTTCAGCAAATAGCTGTAATTTCTTCTTTTTGCTCAATTTATCAGGAGAAGTTGAAGCCCTAACCTCTGAAACTTCATCTGCTGATTTTTCAGTCTGAATTTCAATAGCTTCCGATGCAGACTCAGTGATAGAATCCGAAGTAACATTTAAAACTTCAGTTTGCTCGTTAGTTTGTATTTGGTCAACCTGCGCCACTGCCTGATCAGGATTTTCAACATCTGCCACTGTTATATCTCTGCATAACTGGCTTAATTTTTCTATGACTGATGTACTATTTAATTCTAGTAATTTTTGTGCAACAGTCAAATTTGAACAATTGATATGATAAAACATTGCAACTAGGCGATCAAAGGCTTCTACCTCTGACTGTGTTTGAAATGCAATAAAATTTTTATTCCATAAATCTAAAAAAGAATTACAATCCTTAGTTATCAAAAATGATGTTTCAAATTTACTTTTGAATTCATCAAATAAGTTCTCAAATACTTTACGCTCAGTACACTGATCTCTTGCGACTGTAATTGACATGGAATAATCTGGAATTTTACTACTACTGTCTTGATCCAAAGTTTTAAAAGGTATTGCAAATGGATCATCAACTGATTCCGTACTAGTTCGTTGTAGTTCTGATGTTTCTGATGTACCTGTATCATCAATATTGCCCAAATCTTCTAAAGTATCAGATTCTTCGAGATCATCGAGATCGTCGAGATCATCAAGGTCATCGAGATCTTCTAAATCATTGAGATCATCTGGCTCTTTCATATCTGTTGCAATGCCACTGCTGTCTGAATCGTCTTTGCCAAAAGTCATCTTTTTAGGTTGCGCTGTATTAAGAGTAGCTTCATTGATAGCATTAACGCTAGCATTTACTAAAGCTCCAAATCTATCTGGTGAAAAACTACTTCCCATAATCAACCTCCACACGTATTATTTTATAAAAACCATTCGCTGTTACGAATGAACCTTTACCCGATAAATGCACTTCATCAAGTATTTTGTCATACTCACTTGTAATAAAGTAATAACCCGGTTTATCATTAAACCATATAGTATTATTTGAAAGTCTCTTTGCTTTTATACTACTTTGATTTGTAATTTCTGTGAAAACTTCTGCAGTTTTCACAAATGTATAATCTGCTTTTTCAGATGTAAAGTTACGTAATCTGATCCGTTTTGCATTTGTTGGAAGACCAATGCAAAATTGTATACGATACCCAGATGGCACATAAATGACCTTAGCTTTCTCAATAGCACCTGTATCATATTCAAAAATCATCTGTAAATTTTTTACACTTACAGATGATAAAAGTGTCATAATTAGTTTGTCATATTTTGGCTCAATAGAAGTTATTGATAGTGTACCGACATCAAAACCTTCTGGCTTCATCTCAGACTCTTGCAAATGCACATCATTTTGCAGTGATTCTAATAATTTCTGGGCACCAGAACGTGTATCTTTTGGATATAAGTCAGTAAAATCAGTCAATGATTTCTTTGTTGCATCAATAGTATATTTTTGCTCAGAATTCAATAAATAATGTGTCACTTCAAGCTTGTCGGATCCACAAGATGATAAAATGAATATGAACAAACTTGTAACTACAATAAACTTGATTTTTCTCATTGCATCACCCCAACTTTTTTAAATCACCATAAGTGAATATACTATTATTTACTTTTAAAATAAAACCAGTTGGCAAACCATCTGCATTTAAAACCTTATACCCGCATGGTACTCGTACTAAAGAATAGTCTTTACACTTAATAGTAAAACCACTTTTCCAATCAAAGCATAAATAGATAATATCATTCAGTGCATTATCTAAATAAGATGACATACCCTCTTCATAAAAGAAAGAACGTAATTCATTTTTTGCTTCAAAAGACATATAGACCTTATGTAAAAACAAGCGGCCTGATGAGTCAGTCATTGTTTCTGATAGCATGCTACTGCATACATTTAACAATTCTTTCTTCTCAATCATCATTTGTAAATACAAATAATTAGCACTAACGCCGGCAGACGGTGTCAGTGGAGTACAATATGTTTTTGCAAAAGTAAGTAATGTTGCTACATCGGCACCATATTCAGAAGTAAATTGTTGTTTGTCATAAACAATATTCTCCAATAACTCATTCAATTCAAATTTTGCTTCGGAAGCGTCACCAGTTTGTAATGGCATCCAAATAGATAAGCCCGCACGTGCATACTCAATTAACACATTGATAAGTTCCGAGTCATGAGGTAGATTGTTCAGGTAATAGTATTCTTGACAAGAGTGTAGCAAAGCTAAAACACTTTGTACCATATTATCAGGAACAAGAAGTAATGGAATTATGTAAAGATTATCTTTAATGGCTTCACCAATCACTTTTTGTTTGTCAAGCGAAAAATTTAATCCTTGAATAATAGGTGGTAACCCACTCATAGCAGTACCTTGTGCTTTAACAAGATTCAAAGTTTCTGATGACTGAACTGGTATAGCTTCAATTGGAATGACTGTACCTGCAGCATACTGTTGCTGAAATGCATCTGCAGTAACATTAACTGGCTCTAAATCAGCTGACTGCATTTTTTGCAAAACAAAGTATTTTCCCCCTAAAGAATCCTCTCCAGTGCTGAGTATTTTATAAGGCATTCCGGCAAGTACTGATGCAAAACCAACGGATGGATAAAACATTCCAGTCTCAATAATTGATTTTGAAGATTGATGAAAACTATAATGCTGATATGTACTTGAATCTTCATAAAGTTCACCAAGCGATTGTAGTTCTAATTCCTGCTTATTTGCTATTTCATCAACCTCATTAATAAATTTAATAAAGGTCGGTGATTCATCAATTAACTCAGGCTTATCATACAGAAAATCCCAAACACTCTGCATTCTACCAGATGCATAAATCTTATTATATCTTTCAAGAACCCATGTAGTATTTGGAAAATTAAAAAGATTTACAGCAGCCGGAACTAAGTAATTAGAAGGTTTTTGCATTTCAAGTGTTGAGGCATCTGACTTGTACAAAGTGAGAACAAAATCATTCTTTGTTAACACTCCAGAGAATGAAGTTCTAACGCCTTTCCATCCACGCTGAATTAATGCAATAAAGACGGCATATTTAATACGCAATTTTATATCTGTCAAGAAAGGTTTGTTAGCCAGAACTTCTTGTAATTCTTCATTAGTCATTAGCATCCTCCTTATATTTCTTTCTTCTATGATTCAAGGAAGTCATATTCATCAAACGCTTTACAGCAGGTAGCTGTAATAAGGCATTTAATTCATCAGACAATCCTGCAGCTTCACCTATAGACTCTGCAGCTTCCTCTAAATCTTGATTTGAGTCGACCGGAGCTGCTTCATCCTCAGCAGAAGCATTCAATTTGTCAAAATTCTTTTCAAACTCATCTTCAGCTGACGGTACACCACTTACATACTCTACGATTACACTCTTGAGCAAAAAAGGCTCAACAAAAGCATCATCTATGATGTACATGATAGTCCTGATCACAATATAAAAAATTATAATATTATATAAAGAAACATGAACTCTCTGGATGAAGAAAATAATTCCAACAATGGCAATAAAAATATTTATTACAGTCATGACAATATTAGAAATTATTAATTTTCCAATTATTTTATACGATTTCTTCAAAAATTGTAAAAAGGCATCTTTTATTGATTGCAAAATAGGTTTATCCATTGCAAAAGAGTATGCAAGAATACATTCGTCTAAATAGGTGAAAGATTTTGCATAATAAGATCCTATAAAATCAATTACTCCGGAAAATGGAAGACTCTCAAGAACTGGAAACATTTTAGTTATGGTTTCCGTATTTGAATCATCTTTAACCATTGCGCCTTTTACATCCTCAACAGCTTCAGTTATTATTGTTGTCGCAGCTGCAACACCAATTACCTTATCAAATCTCTTCATTACGCTTTTAAAAGCTTCAACGCCAGAAGTATTAGTTGCTACAGAATATAACCCAATTGCCTTTAAAAAGAAAATAACAGTTGATTTAATCTTGGAATAAATAAAAACTACAACTGCTATGCCTATAAAACCGCAATATAATTTTGCAATGTACATGTCTGTAAACATATACTTCATACCAATACGCTGCCCTGTGATAAAACCGAAATATAGAGCAGCAACATAAATCAGATCAATAAGAAATCTAACGAAATAAAACATTTAGCCTCCCATCATACGAAGCTCAGGAGCTTCTTCCAAAAACAAATCTTCCATTATATCAAATAATGTAGATAAATGTGAACGTTTCACATTGTAATCATAGCAACCAATAAAAATATGTTTTCCTTGATTTGACAAGTTAACTATTGCAGTTAAAGCAGCATTAGCAGCTGCTGAGTTTGAAATAGAACTTATATATTCTGACTCACTATGATCATTACTAATATCCCAATCTGCCTGACTTTCGTAAGGTTTTGCCAAATAAGGTAATACAATCCAAGGAGCTGTGCTCCCTAAGATGTTCTCATCATAAGTAGTCTCTGCCAAAATTAGCATATCCGACTGCATAATCGAAGCTTGTGAAACTGAAACAAATTCAATCATTCATCAAACACCTCTTCATTCCATGTATAAACCTCTTTGATATTTCTTAATAATGCTGCAGAAAAATCTCCACGCTTCATTATTATTGCCATTAATGCCTTGCCAGGCATCTCCGGATCAATACCAAATTTCCATCTAAATGGTGCGAGCTCAGACTTTGGTAATAATGTTGCAACGCATCCAAAGTTACTACTTGCCATGCGAATATTATCATGTAATGAATATTTCACATTGTATCTTAAGATGTACGGCTGGAAAATTGAAATGTTATCACCAATTGCAATCTCAATGTTTTGCTCAAAGCTCAGTGAATCATCAATATCTATCCAATCATAAAGAACCACCGAAGCATGCCGCTTCTCCTTAATGCCATGAATCTGTGGGTAACCGTCAGGAGTAAAGGCATACGAAATGTATCCATCAAGAATGCCTAATGAATCAAATGAGTCATAGTCATCAGTATGATAAAAATCATAATAGTATTTAAGCTCTGGATATTTGTCAACTAAATCAGAAGCAACTTCTGCCTTAATATTGGATCTATTTTTTCCTTTACTTTTGTCCATTACCTGCGATTTCCATGTTTGTGGAAATACTTCCCCATGCTGAGCATTTTCAAACTCTGGAGTACCCTCAATCCACACATTCAATCTACCAAGTAATTCAAGTAAAGTGTCTCTTGCGTGTGCAAAGCACTTCTTTGGTACAGGTTTCTCATTTACAACTAAATCGAATTGCTGATCGCGTGCTGTATTCATGATGACTTTTCGCAGATCCTTGAAATAATCATCTTTCTGCATATACTTATCACGAATCACATCTATTAGGACAACAAATTTATTATTGGCTGCTTTAAAAGTTAAACCGGTACATGAGGTTGACTGGTCAATTCCAAGATACCAATGCGTTTTTGGATCCAATGTCAAAGAAAATTCTTTAGCAGATTGTGGTCTGATAATAATGTATTTACCTGTGCCTGGTAATGCAACAACGCCTTGTATAGTTGTACCTCTCATTAAAAATCTCCTATCTTCTGTACTTCATTTGATGCAAGCATGGCATCAAGATCATACTCTGGTAATGCTTTTTCATCTTTTTGAAGTATAGGTTTTGATTGTGTTATGCTATCATAGATCAGTTCAGGTGAAATACCTGTCTGCATTTGAAGCATTGCAAAAATAACAGTGTTTTTATCATATTTTTTATTTTTCATAAAGGTTGCAAGCTCTGGGTAAGTGCTTGGCTTAGAAGCTTTGTATTTAAATCGTTTATAGGATGCACCCTTAAACGCATCTTGGGGTTTCTCCTGTCGAAAGATAGAAGAAACCCCAAGCGTATTTTGTAAGACTGGATCGGTTTTTAAAAACTCATTGATTTGTTGATAATAGGTGACATTTGCACCCTCCGTATAATTTCTATACTCAACAACAAAATCAATAAAACTACCATAACCACCATGGACATTACTACGATTACAACTTAAGCAGTGCCAAACATGCTTATCCAAATTAATTCCTAGTGATGGTGATTCATCTGTGTGAAAAGGACAACAAATAAATAAATCACCAGAATTTAAATGCTTATCATTTCCATTAAAGAGATTATTTTCCTCACAGAAATGAATGAATGAGTAGCGGCTTGCAGGATTTGACTCTGCAAGCCGGCCCATTTCATCAACAACCTTTCTAGCTAAATCTTTATCGGCTGTTATCATTATTTTCCCTCTCTTGTTGATCGAATGAATGCTTTGATCTCATCTTTTGTAACGGATATTGGATACTGATCCAAAAGATCATTAAGCTTTGCACCAGACTCTCCACCTAAATCCTGAGCATAAGCACGCCAGCGGATCATCATTTTATCATCTTTTGAGTATTCCTTAACTTCATTTGTAGTATCACTGTTAAGGCACAACTGTAATGTTTTTGTAATGCCATCAATTGTAGCTTCACACATTAAAACATTGTTAGCTGTGATTGTAAGTGTTACGCTTAAGTAAGGAACACCTGCTTTAGCCTTTGGAATATTAGTAATAATGAGATCACCGAGATAAACGCAATCAAGTTTGCTTAGTGAATTACCCTGATAAATTGCGACTCTCATTTCAGTCTGATCATCATGCTGTGTAGTGAATTGGCGTGACTTACTAACTGGAAGTTCTTCATTCTTTTCAATAACAGGAATAATGGTATTAGAGCCTTCCAATACACCAATTGTCATTGGCAAAATATCGAAAGAAGCGATATTGCTATCACCATACTTCATAATTCTTCCCTTGACAGCAGCACCTGTTGCAACAACAAGATCAGGGTTCAAAGCAGAACTTAATTCAAACTCCGGATAATCTTTCTTAAGCATCTCGCGAATAATCGGATTTTTTGTACTTCCTCCGACAAGTAAAATCTTAGCAGCTGAGTTTGGAACCTCTGCTAAAACAGAATTCATAATTTTACGTGTCTTCTTATAAATAGGAAGTGTTGCTGCTTCAAAGTCATCAGGACCAATTATTACTTTCTTTGAAAAATGTGTACCGTCTAAAAGATCTCCTTCAAATTCAGACTCATAAGTCTGATCAATTCCAGCTTTCTTTAAACGCTCCAATCGAGCAGTGAAAATCTTACGCTCACGCTCAGACAAATCAAACTGATCAATGCCCATTTTCTTAAGTACAATTTTTAAAAGTTCATCATCAATGTCATCTCCTCCAAGATGGCCATCACCACCTAGAGCAAGCGGTTTAATAATTTTAGAAGCTGAAGATTTCGTAGTGTTATCGAATTCATAAGCATCAAAATCATCGGCTTTCGATTTAATTATGCTGGCAAGTGTAATGTCAAATGTACCACCACCCAAGTCATAAATAATAACATCCTCAGTATCTCTATCAGCTGGTGGTGTATAGTCTAAAGCCGCAGCACTTGGCTCATTTTCGAGCGCTATTAAATTTAAGCCTGCAAGTTCGCATGCTTTCATTGTGTTTCGCTTTCCTATATCATTGAAATACGCAGGTACTGTAACAACAACGTCATGTACAGTACCATACAACCCATCTGTTGCACGCACGATGCCTTTAAGAATCTCGGCAGATACTTCTGTTGGTGTCATGACTTTCTCATTTTCACCATCTTTAAATGTAACTGTAGCACTAGGATCTTCCATCAGACGTTTTACGGAATATTGAACATTTGAAAGACCTTTATTGTTGTAAGCTTCATCACCAACAATAAACTTACCATCTTTCCACATCACGCAACTAGGAAGCGTGTCCCTTCCATTATTTAAATGGATGATCTCTGGGTCTCCAGTTTTAACAATGCTGATAGCAGAATTAGTTGTACCTAAGTCAATACCAAAAACATTCTTAATAGAGGAGTCTTTAGCAACATCATTACGAACAGTCGTCACTGAAGTAGCCTCATCAGAGTTAAATAACATCATTTTTCTTGGATTACTCATCTTAATACCTCTTTCTTAAATTGTTAATGTGGAATCTAATAAAATAGATTGTAATTTTTCAATATTTACATTTCTAAAAAGCGTTAATGGATCTAACTTACTAACATCATCTAAGCTGTCAGTAAACTCAATACCAGCTTTAATCACTGGTTCTTTCTGCTCATTATCGGAAAAAGCTGCAGAATCAGAGGACTCTGTTAACACCTCCTGATCAGTATTGTCCGACTGTTCCATAGATACTTCATGATTAATCTCATCAGAATACTCAACTTGTGTTTCTGACTCGGCATCATCTAAATCTGAAAGTTCATCATTTAAATTTTCAGAATCATCATTATCCTGCATGTACGAATCTGGTGATTTACTTATCAGAGTTTTCACTGGCTGTAGATCCTCGGTAGCCGTGTCAGATGATGAATCCATAGTGTACTTTTCCATTGTAATGGAATGATCTGTAAGATCATGATCCATTCCAGCCTGCTGTAAATCAGACGTCGACCAAGGTTCGCCGCCCCATCTTATTTCCTCTCCTCGTTCATTGATACGTATAAAACCTGCAACATGAAAATAAGCTGAGTTTTCATTTCTAAGTGCACACTCAAGAGTAAAATCAGAAAACCGTAGATACCTGATATGGTTATCTTCAGAAAAATCTGATTCCTGACATGGAATCTTAATGGCAATATTATTTTGTATAATAAAGAAATAGCCCTTAAAGTAAAATGTACCAAACTGGTAATCCACAAATGAAACAGCAGGTCCATTTGGACCTTTATACAAAACGTACAAATAACGATAATTTATATCCATACACAAAATCCCAGTTGGATTGTAATGATAGTCTATAATATCATTCTTTATTTCCTGGTCTTTATCATAATAAAGAGAATGTACTTCAGACGTGCAATTTTGTGTAACAAAAATTGGTTTAGCATCAGTAAAATGAAAATCAGAATTTCGAAATACTAACTCCGCACGATATGCTGAGTAATTCACAAAAGTGAATTCGCCATTTAATTGAACAAGTCCAGAACTTTCAAATATTTCGGATAACGTTGGCTTTGTGTAATTAGGATCACCGAAGAAAAACTTTCGAAGTTTCTCTTGATAACTTTCCGGAACAGGTATGCATACTGACGAATCATGTCTCACAAGAAAACATGCAGAATCAAAGTTATACATGGAATAAGCAGCATACACATCGTCTTCATAGCACTGTCGTAAATCATCTACAGTTAATTGGCAACCTTCTGTACTTCCATTGATCCAGAAATCTAAACTAAGTAAACTTGGTGTAATTTCATCATCGGAAGTTATAAGCATTTCATCTATACTGTTTGGCAAAATACAGTAATCGTCTGATGCATCACTGAATGTATATGCTATTTCAGGTTTTCCCTCAATTCTGTGCCATTGTAAGTTTTTTATCTCATTGGTGATCAGAACACCATTAAATTTATGCATAATAATCTCCTTTAAAAAGTAGAAGCGCTTTTACACGCTTCTACCCGCACTTATTGCAATGAGTCAATGCAGTCTAAAAATGTTGCTTTTGATTCATTATCTTTATAATTCCAGAATACTACAATATTGGAACCAAACCGGTAAACCAAGTAAGAAGAATCAGTATCTTTAATACTCAGATACTTTCTGCTGTTTCTTGTAGATTCCTTAATTTTTAAATTTTTATTTTTGTTCTTTTTTAGACGCTTATAAATATCTTTTGCATCTTTCTCTGACTTGCAACAGTCTAAGCGTAAAAAGCTGTTCTCATCAGCACTTTTTACTAATGCCTCCTGAACTTTGTAATCAAGTAAAGTTTCCTGACTATAATCAGGAATTTCATAACCCAATGAGTCATAATAAGAAAGAATTTGATTTGGGAAATCACTGTAAGATTTCCCGCATCCAATAAAGGCGAAAGAAAGAACAAATAACAAATAAACTATTGTTAATCTTTTCATTAAATATTCACCTTAGAAGGTGCCGAATTTCCAGATTTTTTAGTTTTTCCTGTATGAATTTTATCCTGCAGCCCACCAAGGTCTAACTCAGCTGTAGAAGTCTCGCGTACCTGTACAGACCCTGAAAAATCAACCGGAATCTCAGTTTCAACTGGCTCTTTGTCTTTCTCTGAGTCTTCTGAGTTATCTGAGGATTCTGAATCCTTAGAATATTCATCTGCTTTTTCATCATTAGTTGAGACATCCGCAACCTCTTCTGTTTTACTTGGTGACTCAACAAAGCTTGGATTGGCAATACCAATAATATGCTCACCAGAAGCAAGTTTATCGCTCAGTTCTCTGTCTGATCCACCAGAGCCCCAGCCTAAAAGGTCAAGATAAGCTTCACCAATCTCATAATCACTAGAATTGTCACCAGCTATTGATGTCTGTAGATCCATTAGACGGTTATAAATCTCAGTTGCAGCTTCTTCTGTAATACCTGGAGTTGCATATTCACTAACCTCAATACCCTCGAGCATACCGAAGCGAATAAGAGACATAACTTTGCCAGAAAACTCTTTATCGCAGTACATTGAAACATCAAGATTCTGTTCAAGACCAAGGCGAAGCTGCTTCATCTGGAAAGCATCAAACTTGATATCAGAATAAACCTTAACATCCACTCCATGCTCCAGACCAATTCTAATCTGATTCATTTGATTTGCAGACAGGGAAGCATTATTGTACTCATCAATGCAAACACCTGAATGCAAACCAAGACAAATCTGCTGCATCTGCATATCGTTGTATTCCGTATTAGCCACAGGATCTAAAGGAAGATTAAGACGGGCAACCTCGGTGAGCTGATACATCTGTAAAGCACTAAAACTGTCAAAATCTTTTGCACCCCAGGACTTAAAAGCATTTGGATAATTTTTCAATGCAACGTAACACTGATACATCTTTTCAGTGTCATACTCTGGATTCGCAATCAGACTGATATCCAGATTATGTAAATAACTATTGTAGATGCATTCAAGCTGCTGTGCATCATACTTACCATTTGCGTACGGAACCATATCAAATTTTGATTCCATACCAAGACGGATGTAGCGCATGGATTCCCAGTCAAACATTTTATTGGCATATAAATTTACATCAACATGATGTAACATACCAAGGATAATTTCATGCATGCATTTAGCATCACATGCTAAATTTACAAGCAGCTTAATATTCAAACCATGGCTAATAGCCAGTTCAAACTCACGAACCTGATCGGCATCAAAACCTTCTTTTGTACATAACTCTCTAAATTCTTCTGTCTTCATTGCATTTACTCCTTACTGTAGTTTAGTTATTATAAGAATGCTGTAATCTTACGTACATCCATCTTCTCAATGGTCGGGAAGTCAATATCTTCTGCACCAAAATCATTATTGAATTTAGCATAGAAGCGGCATCGGTCCAGATCAAGAAATGGAATAAAGATCACGCTAGCGGTGCTTGGATTACTACCAAGCTGAAGCTCATCTTTGAACTCGTCAAGAACAAATTGGGCGTCATCATCATCAACGGCATTTTTAACATCAGTTGATGCCTGCATAAGCTTATTAAAATCTACAGACACAACCATGTCAGAAGGCATATCAAGCTGAAAGATGATATCATTTTTTACGTTGACTGGAAGCACATGCATAATATCTTCAGCAGCGACATTATGCTTAGCATCCGATTTTCCAAAACAAGCGATTGGTAATTCAGAGTAACCGACATTTTCACTCATAAACTCACGAATAACCTTTCGCACTCTTTGATCAATCTGTGGCATGGTATTAAACTCATGCAGACTGCGGTTTTGCAGCAATTCAACAGCTTTATTATGTGGAATTACTGTCAGCATTGAAACTTTACTCATAATAAAATAGCAGCCTTATGGCTGCCCTCCTTTCTAGTTAGAATCATCTGTTGCAGTATCTGTGTCCGATGATGTAGTGATAGTGTGTTTACCTAAGATAAGCTTACGAAATCTAGACGCAAAGATTGTACACAGCATAATTACTGCGTACATTATGCATCCCTGCCAGAAATCACTAACCACGATAAACTTTTCAAGGACTCTGATAACAATTAATGAAATTACAGCTATTACAAAAATCCAAGCAAACATCTCAAGAAATAACTTAAAGAAATTTTTAATTGGTTTCATACTAAACCTCCTTAAAAATTTTTAAATAAAATCTGCATCAGAAGTATCATTTAATTGCTCAAGATTTTCTGTCAGGCTTCTTAAAGCTTCCTTCCTTTCCAGATTCTCTTTTTCAGAATCAGCCTGCAATTCAGGATCATAGATAACTGCATTTACATGATAAGCTTTACGCAAGATAATATCGCTTGCACAATTAGCATTACGTCTTTTTGTATTCTCAAGTTTTATTAAACCTTGCTTTCTAAGTGTTTCATTGTCACGTAAAAAGAATACTTCATCAGCATCAGTTGATAAATTCTGAGATCCCTTTGTTGGTGATCCTGTGCTTGCCCGATCTCTTACTAAATCGTCTTTTGCCAACTGGGACGGATGTGAAGTTACTAACACGCAGACAGGATACTTCTTACGAAACTCTCGAGTATCAGATGCCAATCTATCAATATTAGATTTAACCGAACCGTCACCGACGCTGCCGGATAAAGCGCAACTGTGATCAATTACAACCATATCAAATGATTGTTTTTCATATTCGCTCACAAGCTCATCATAACAAGTTGAATAATCAAAGGAATCTTTCAATACAAGTAATCCATCATGTGAAATAGTATCAATTGTCATACGAATAGCCTTTTTAACATTCTCATCAATGTCATCACTAATGATGTGCTCTGGGCGTATGATCATTGGGTAACCTGCAGCCATCTCATATGTTTTATAGACATAATTTACAATTATGTCAGCATAAATTTTAGCCTTGGTTGTTTCTCCACACATGTAAACAACTCTTCCACCAGCCTTCATTACATTGACTGCCTTGTCAATCACAAATTTTGTTTTACCGATATTTTCCTGACCGACAACCACAACAAGTCTATGCCTAAGAATTGGTGTGTAATTATCTAATGGTGGGATACCCCAGTCAGCTATTGGAATGAATGAATCTTTCAGATCTGAAAGTAAAGCTAAAGATCCTTCAACTGAATCAATAGCTGCATCCTCATCTTCTGCTAAGGTTAAACGATGTCGCACTTCAGATACAACGTTACCGGTATACTTCAACCAGTCTTCGTAACCATGATACCTTTTTCTACCAATACGAATTGTGTTACGCATAATAGCATGCTGTATATTTATACTGTTAATACTAACATGCTCGACAAAAGCAGCCTTTAGAGCTGGCTCTTTATTAACGACAGTATCTGATGGTTCCGCAAGATCGAAACATGTTGTATACAAATCAACTGCACGCATACATAACTTCTGCTGTGCTTCTTCTCTTACTGAGTCAATCGAAAGATTTGTATTGTCACCCTCAAACTGCAACCATTCCTTTACACCAAGCGTTTCATCCATAATAGCATCACAGATACTTGTACTCAAAATATCCTCAAAGGATTCCTGAGTTAACTGTGGAACAAAAGAATCTAACGACATTTTCAGCCTGTTAAGACTCACTAAAGCTTTTACAAGAAGACGATACTCTAATTTAAATTCATCTATCTCAATGTATCTTAGCAATAGTGTCAAATTTTGCGTAAAGTACATTGCATTGTAATTCTCATGTGGAAGTAGACTACTTATAAAAGGATTTACAGCTTCTTGTAAATTTTCATCATTTCCTAAATCAATATCTATCATAATAACCTACCTATACATAAACTTTTTCAGCAATACCATTCTCATGCTCCTGTATCCTATTGTAAGCATCTTCAACTTCACTGTAGCTCTTATGAAGTATCGTCTGCGCCAACAAACTTTTTGACACAATATTATCAACGAAATAATCAACTTCGCATGAATCCTCTGTAAGCATGAAAATAATATCTAAATGTTTATCTCCGAGACCACGATGCGCTCTACCAATCATCTGCTTGAGCAATGGAGTAAATTCATAAAAGATAACATAATCGCAATCCAAATCGATAGCTGTGGTAACTGAAGTCACAACAACATCTAAGGATTTTTGTATATTGAATTCGTCCATTATTCGTTCACGATCAGCCTGCTTTGTATGACCGTTGATGCAATCATACTTTATACCGGCTGAATCCAAAAACGGTAAAACCCATGAACGTATTGCATGCTGATTGATATACACAAGACCTCTTTTATCTTTACGCTCTTTTATAAGTTTAACTAAGGCATTTACTTGGTTTGTAGCGCCTTCACCTTTGCAAAGCTGCATTAACTCTGCACCACCACAAAATCTAGTTTGAAGAGGCATTGCCGGTACCCACTCAATTATTCCATGATAATCACGTACACTATCAAAATCAGAACCATCTCTACTAATAAAAAATAGTGGATCTAAAGTAATATCGAAATCACCATTAAGTAACTTACGTTTTAACTTATTGTAATCAGGATATCTTTTAGAATCCACCATGTGTGCCAGCTTGGCAAGCTGTAGGGCATTTGTTGTAATTGGTGTTGCCGTTAAAGCAATGCAATACTCAAAAGAATTACAAATTGCTTCTAGCATACCGCCAGAATTGGTTCTGTTAAAGTTGTTCAGCTCATGTGCTTCGTCTATAATTAGACCACAAAATTTATCCTTGTATTGGAATAATTCTGACATTATAGTTTCATTTTGTAAGCATGTATGTGTTAACATCAATACTGTTGCAGTGTCAATTCTGTCAACATTGATCAGCTCATTCAAACTTTTAGCTTCTGCAGAGGACGCCAAAACAGATTTACCGCATGCATCCTGCAATTTTTTAGGTGTTTGAATAAGCTGATCTTTCTTAACAAACATTATAAATTTTCGCGTCGGATCTTCATTACACAGAAGCTTGATAAAGGCTGCTGTAAGTAAAGTCTTTCCTAATCCGGTATCATACAAAAGCATGCACCGCTTCATATACAACATTTTCATAATATCAATACATTGAATATCATGAAGTTCAATATCATTTAAAACATACTGAATAGCTTGAAAACTGTTCATTGAAAGAAGCTGACTTTCAATTAGTTTATTTTCCCCATTTTCTGTATTTCCCATTTATAAACCTCCAATTTTTATAAACATTGTGAACTGGGATCTGCAGAACAGGTTGAGTAATAACACAATACTCAAGAATACGGTACAACTGATCACTACCATCTAAAACAAACTGTATACTTTCTACTTTACTGTCAGCAAATTTAAAATCTTCTGGCATAGGATTCTTTAATTTAAAAACACGTAAATTATTGATATCCATTAAAACGTCAATATCACTCTTGCTAAATGTAGCATCAGTCATACCATTAGAATCTTTTAATTGCATAAGTTTATTATTAAGAATCTCTTCGACTGTCATACTAATCTCCTAACTGTGTTAAAATGAAATAAGCCAAGCATGAAGAAGAAACAAAATCGCCAATCATTGTAAAAAGAAGAAACATCCTCAGATACTTGTATGATAATGAAAATTTATACTTTGGTCTTGTTTCATCAATATTACTTAAAACGGCTGCGATAATATTGCAAGAATTAATCGCTGTCTTGTTAATAGAAGATTCAACTGTAAATAACAGCAAAACATCACGTACGGAATCCATATTTGCATAGTCATGATAATTTAATCTCTTAACATCTTTAAACTGTGAAACAGCAGAGATTTTATACAATGGATCCAAAATGCTAGAAGCTTTACCAGCCATAGTAGACTTCGCTACAGCCGGTAAAGCTAAATATTGATTACGAACCTGGGAAAGAACAGGCTGCAGATCTGCCTGTGAATAAACCAAACCAAGTTCATTTTGTGTGTTAAGCCATAACAGTTCTTCAGCTTTTAAAATGATTTCTTCAAGCTTCTCGGATAATTTATCCATACTTTATACCTCAATCATGCCTGGAGTTACTGTGGTAGTAGTGTCCTCATCTTCCGTATCAGCATAGCTACACTGGCTCAGTAACTCGTCAACTGTCATTTTTCCATCGAGAACAGCATCAACCATCTCCATAGTGAGTGCAGTCTCATCAATAATGCAAACATCAGGACCGACCAAGTTCATAAATGGCTCCTCTTTCTCAGGAGCAGCATCAAATACATCAAGTTTGATCTTAAACTCTTCTGCATCCTTTGCAATGCCCTTAGCAAAATTCATGCATAATTGTCCACGCTTTGTATCATCAATTGCATACTTTGAAAAATGATGAAAGACAATCTCATCATAATACTGGTCATCTGAATCCTCAGAAATTACAGTGTCAAAGCAGTGAAACTCGTTGCCGAAAACAAAACAAAATCCTGCAATAGTTTTGTACAACAGATCTAAAAGGACTTCTGTTTCTTTCTTATCAGGTGCACAATAAGATGTTGCAATAGCATGTACCTTCTCATCTAATGCACAAAAGATTGATGCTACCCTGCTGAGATAAATATTGATAGAATCGAAAGAACAAATGCGCAAATTACCAAACTTAGCGCAATCTGCAGGTGAAATGAAATGAATATTATCAAAATCATCGAGCAGCTCATCCTCATCAATATTACCTGCATCATAGTCCTTTAAAGCTATATCCAAATCTTTCAGATTACGATAATCTGAAACAAGCTTGTTAAAAAATTCAACAAGCACTTTCTTATTTATTTTTACAACTGTAGAACCAATAATATGTTCTTTTACCATATCTAATAACCTCCTAGTATTTTACTTTTTATAGATGAAAAAAGCATTTCCATCGGTTTTCAAGTTCTTACTACCAATAACGCATTAAAAGCTATTTGGAGATTTTATTCTCCAAATAGCAGCTCGTCAATGTCAATATTTAATGATATTGTCGTAAAATCAGTATCTTTTATAAATTGTTGTTCGTTACAAACCTTATTCAATTCATCTTTAGATAGATTGTTTTCAGATCGTACAGCTTCTAATTTATTTCGTAGAGCCGCAAGCATTTTATTCTTGTATAGAGATTGTTTAGCAGACTTCGACAAAGTATCAACTGTAGCAGATGCAGCATTTGATTGCAATGTTGATGCATCTTTGATAACATCAGTATTCGATTGTTGCATTGCAGCTTGTAATGAAGCAATTGCCTGGTTTTCAATTGAAGATTCTTGTTGTGTATCTGAAGATGTTGGATTTATTGAAACAGCAGCTGATGCAGAATCAGAATTAGTATCTGATGTATAATTTAAAATGTTTGCATCAGGCACTTTCGCATCATCATCTGTAATCTTCTGCATTCCTTCAACATCTGAAATATCTGCCGTCACATCTATAGCATCAGCTTCATTTATTGCGTCAGCTAGAATACTGTCAAGGCAAACAAAATCCTGTAAATCATCATAAAGTTTAAATGTGGACTCTTTAAATAAAGCATAAATGAGAAATAGTATAGCTGTTGAAATAACTGGAACTGCCAGCGGGAACTTACCTTCAAAAATATAAATTTTTCCAATGAAAAGATAGTATAACAATGTTAATATAGAAATTGCACCAGAAAAGCAAACTGATCCAAGTAACCATGCTTCAATTTTCTCCCTGCGAAGGAAAACTGACTTCCGCGCTAAATCACAAATAAAATGATAAGGTATAAATATCAAACCTACTGTAATAGACCGAATAAAATCAGTCTGATTACTCATTTTAAAATTAAAATCATTTTCTGAAAATTTTAAAGAGATACTATCACCCCCAATAAAAAGCATGCGGTAATGAAGTAAGACACTTTTATATCAGATCCATTTACGCCGAACAAGCAGGTAAAGATACTTATCAAGCAAAACAGAATTACACAAACAATTTTAATCACTAAATGTACTAAAATCATGAATCTCAGCCTCCCGCACATAAGAAATTTTACCGGAACGGTTACAATCAAACATAAATATAAACCTACGTGTCTCATCAACATTGTCATTAACAATACTGTAAATTACATAGGTAGAAGTTGCCTTCTTAATATCCACTGATGTAGTAATACCTTTAAATTTCATGTATGTATACAAAGTTCTGTCCTCATTATCAATGGTTAACTGATTAAAAACAGGCTCAGTTGTGATTGATTTGAGGTCTATCATATTCAATTGTAGCTGCTGCAAGTCAACAAACTGATACATTAGCTTGACTGCCTGTTCACCAATCTGTGCTTTTTGCTTATTCATATTTGCTGTTGACACTGTGATTAACAAAGCAAGTGCACATACCGTAACAAATACAATTGATTTTATCATTTGTATACTTTCAGATAATTTAAGTTCATGATGACCTGTTTTAAACATCTAGCACTTTCTCCACCTTAAATTTCCGTTTGCCATTACAAACAATTTCAAAAATACCTGAACTTTTTCCGAGTATAACTTTGCCTAATGGTGATGTTATACCGAGAGTCTTCCTTATTATTGTGTCACCATGCTGTGCAACAGTTAAAAATTTTTCTGAGCCAATTATTTCATTTGCTTCATTCAACTGAACAACTTTAATGGTGCTGCCAATTCGTATAATTGGGGACTTATCATCATGAACAATTTCACAATTCTCAATCTCATTTGATAACTGCACAATCTCATTATGTAAATCTCGATAATGATCCCGTGCAGCATCATACTCAGAGTTTTCGCTTAAATCACCCTGATCCCGTGCAGCTTTCATGTCTGCAAGAGTTTTATCAAGATCCTGTTGTGCAACAGATAATCTGTCACGTTTATGCTGCAATTCCTTTGCAGTCATCTGGTAATTTTCTGTCATAGTAACCTCCTACGAATAAATTTTTACGTCATCAAGATAAACACCATCCGCTTGCTTATTTAAATTGTAAAGTTGTAAAGAATCATGTATTTTTATAAAATCTGTAGCTGAAATGCATGAAGTATCTGACTGAGGATGTAAATCATATTTTCTCTCTAAAGTCCTGACTTCAGAGAGATTTGTCTCATACACCTTGAATAATGACAAATCACTCTTAAGTATGCATACAATATTGTATACAAAGTACAGACCATCTCCATACAATTTAAACGTCTGTGCCTGCAAAAACAATTTATGATCCCATACAATATGATCAAATACTAAGCCGGTGAAATTATCTTTTGTACAATTTAAACTTGTCACAAAAGCATTATCATCACCAACAATAATAAAGCGATCACTTAAAGCAAAAACATCACATACTGGCAAATTCAATCTTGAATGAATTTCAGTATACTGTCCATCCGGATGCAGCTGATACAAAATCTTAGATGAGACTTTATAAAGATTAGAATAAAACCGATTTAAGCTTTTAGAATACAAACATGGATAGAACCCATCTTTAATGGCACCACCAATAAAAGTTGTGTCGGTAATCCTGTACATTTCTGATTTCTGTAATGTAACTGCTTTAGTAGATTCTTTTGTAGAACTTACTAAAACAGCATCGTCTCTTACAGCAATGATGTAAAATAGTTCACCATTCATAATACGTATACCGTGATCTTAGAACTCAGTGTATTGCACAATTTGTCTTCAGAATCAAAGAATTCATATTTAATGGTTACTTTAGTGGTTTTGTCGAAGTAAGATATGAGTTCTAAAGTCGCTGAATTGCCTGAATCAATGCCGCATGAAACTATTTCTTTATCTGACTTAGCAAGTAATGAGACCTTACACTTATTGGATGTTGGGTTCATTAATGTAATTCCTGTGTTCTTCTTACTAATTGTGATGTTTGAGATAACAGGTGAATATTCGGATACATTCCAATCTGTTGGATTATCAGTGTCAAAAGACGTAGATGCTAAGGGTGTTAGAATTGTGTCCTCTGTTGAGTAAAAGGTACCCCTATCATCTTTTGAATCACTTGACTGTTCCGTAGACTCTGTATCTGATACTTTTGGTGTAACTTTAACAGCACTTTTATCTGACTGAATAGATGCTATTGCTTCATTATCATTCGCATAATATTTTTTATCATGCTTAATTTCTTTCTCATAGGCGGCTTCAGCTGTTTGCGTATCCAGATCTACTTTTGCGCCATAAACATATGTTTTTTCAGTGCCAGGCTGAGTAACTGTAGTTGATTTAGGTTCAATAATAGTCTTAACAACTTGCTTGACTTCATGTTTATGAGAAAGCAATGAATAACTTGCAATAAAAACGCTACAGCCTAAGATCACTGGTATCAGAACACGCTTATGAGAAATATGTGATTTTGTCACGCTAAGCTTGAAATCAGTAATAGTAGGTGTGCTATCACTAATCTGAGTAAATTTAGGTAATACGCAAACCCACTGATTCTCATAATCATTCACACATATACAAAATTTAATGGAGTCATAATTTACATTCATCATATCATGCAAATCAAAATAACTGTCACCAATTCGAAGTCGATCTACATTTAACTCAGTCACCTTTCGTAGCGTTGTGTACCCGACAAGCTCGCCACTTGCATCATGTACAGTGTCATAATTAGAAATCTGAAGCTGCCTGCCACCTTTCTTTAACACTCCATCGATTTTTAACGGTGTACTATCTGCAGAAATAACTTTAGCTACCCTCATGATTTATCCTTTCATATTAAAATTTCTTTTTATACCTGACAATTGCAGGATATTTGAAATCATCATGTGCATCTATTGATGCAAGTGCATCAAAACTATTTGATTTGTCTTGTTGTGAAATCTCATCTAAATCGTAGCGTGTAATGATGAAAGTACCTAAGCCTTTACGAGCACGTAAATCAAGTATTTCTTGAATTGTCTCATAAGCCCAAGCCTTTTGCTGACTTTTTGTTACTGTAACAAAGCACACATCACTTGTAATATATTCATCATACTCTATCTTACGATACAATTTATATTTTGGATTCTCAGCCGCCAGAAAAATTAATCTCTTCAATTCTACTGTGTCCAATAATGGTGCTACTGTGAACCCTTTTGCTAAAGCTCTTTGCATACAGCTATATGCAAAAGTCATTTTAGAAAAACCAGCTGGTGCAATAATAATTGCACTTTTACTTGTAAGTAAACCACTGTCAAATACAGCATTTATTTTTTCAAGCTGCTTCACAAACCGATCAAAAACAAAATCATTTTCTAATTCTGGCTTATCGTGCCTTAAAATTTCGCCATCCCAGATAATACCTCTGTACATATCAGGAACACCAAAATAATCAATCTTTTTAACAAAGTCGGTATTATCCTGAAATTCAAAATTCATTGATTTTCTTGTCGGTTCCCTTCCGCAAAGTGGACATTTTTTATCTGGAAATCCCAAATTACCGCAGGCATAACAAAAATCATCTGTAGTACCCATTAGTAGCTCCTTTCAATAAAAAGAAGCAGAGCTGTTGCACTCTGCTTCCATATCAATATTTATTCTTAAGCACAAGATTTAGCATAACATTACATGTACGAATACGCTCCTGTGTCTTGAAATACATTGTATGAGCCATGGCATCTGCAATCTCTAAATTGCACCAAGCCAGAAGCCAAAACTTTGGCAAATTTCTGTAAGGTTTTAAGTTATACTGCATTGATTTGAAATCGTCATCATGGTGACGTACAAAAAACAATAGCTGATCCTGCTCATCTGAACTTAGGTTAATGCCGGCGGTGCTTAATTCAGGAATGATGCTAGAAATCGTTTCTGCATAACTATGCTCTTGATGTCCCTTATAAGAAGCTATGCCATTATCAAGAAGTATCTGAGCTTCAACCTTACCAATATCATGAATTAACGCAGCAAGGTACACCATGTCAGATTTAAGATCCTTTGGTAACAATGCTACTGTTGCACAACAATGAGTAAATAAGTCATAGCCATGGTATTTGCTTCTCTGGTCAAAACAAAACATTTTCGAAATGCTTGGCATTACATCTGCGAGCCCCTTATGATATGCACAAACATCATAAGGAGACTCGGCAGTACGAAGTAATCTGATTAACTCCTGTTTAGTCATAATAATCCTTCCTAGTGTATAGTTATAAATGTAAGTATTCTTTAAATGACACTTACATTGATATACTTGGCAATCATCTTATAAAGCTGCAGGTAGACACAATGCTTTGGTTTATTCCCATCAATAATATTGCTCTCAGGAATACCAGTCGTTACAGCAGCTTCTAAAGAATAGTCTGCATTTACGAATTTCTGGCGACGAGAAGTCTCTGCAACCGGATCACGATTTCGTGCAAAAGCTCTCTGCGCAGCAACATCATCACTCACATCAAGGTAAATTGGAACTAAAGCATCGCCGAACTCTTCTCTGTAAGATTTGACCATTTGTAATGTCCCAGCTAAAATATAATTGCATTCTGGTAACTTAGCAAAATCGGATCTACGTGAATAATAGTAAGCCTGACCAGTAACAAGATTAAATGAACGACATTCAAAAACATCATTCTTTGACTGATCAAGTTTTAATCCATCCACTGAGGTAAAAATATAGTCAATCGTATTTACTTCACCACCACGTGGAGCTCTAGTTGTACAAATGATGCCACGCGTTAAGTCCAAACCCGATGATAACAACGAATTGACCTGTGTACTTTTCCCAGCACCGCTGCAGCCAACGATCATAAAAATTTTGTTACTCATACTGCAACATCCCCCATATCAATTTTATCGAAACTGCAGTAGTTGCAAACATGTGAATTATTGCAATCCATCTCCCAAAAAGAATTAACATCATCTTGAATACTAAAACTCGGATCAGTATTCAAGATCTTCCAACATTTATCATAAAGAAGTTCAGCAGAACCAGTCACCTGATATGTATCCATGTATTCTCTAAGAATATTGCTCCCCATGACTACCTCTTTTGAATGACGAAAAATTGCACGAAGTAATTCATAGTTATCAATCTGATGCTTAACACCGTCCATCTGGTTTCCATAAATATGTGCATCTGCAATTACATGTAAAAGGATACCTGGTTTAACACCAAGATGCTTTGCAAACATACATTGAAGCATAGCATACTGTGTTGTATTAAAAGGCACACCTAAAGGCATATCGCCTGATCTTTGTGATACAACAACATTCAATCGGCCGCCATCTAAATTCCAATCAGTAGAATGCACGCACGGAACCAGATTCATGTGTTCAAGATCAGCAACATTCCAAAGCGTAGTTTTTGCATGTCTTCCATTTGGAAACTCTTTAAGATAGTCAAGAACAAAAGAAGTCTGAGTATCATAATGTCTAAGATTTGGCTTGTCCCATGTTCCCTCATTGATTGTTACAGGCTGCGCCATCTGATAACCATAAGCTTTTCCTATTGAATATTTTGTATCTGCCCAGGCATCCCAAATGTGATTATGTAAATCTCGGATATCATTTGACATAGCCTGCCAGATCCAGAGGATCTCATTCTCTGCTGACTTGTGAAAAACTTTCTTAGATTTAAGAATAGGAAACTCACGCTCTGTATCAATCTGCATTACAGCGCATGGTATACGTTTCGTAGAATACCCAGTGCGTTCATTCACACCATCTGAATAACCATTATTGTAAATATCCTCTAAAAGTTTCATGTACTGAATTTCATATTGTGAAATCATTTTTTTACCTCCAAAATTAAACACAGCACTGTCTGTTAGGACAATGCTGCAATATTCTTCCTAACTACTTGAGAAACAGTTCTTTCCCAGAATTGAACATCAATTGGAGAAATACCAGATTTATGATTTAAGAACTGTAACCTATCGTACTTAAGTTTAAAAATTAACTGTGACAATTCAAGCACTTCCTCACAATCTGTTTTAGTCTGAGTACCATTTGGCACGCACACTAAGCTCTCAAATTGTGGTGGCTTGTAACCGTTTCTTCTAAGAAGATTTCTTAATGCTCTCATATGCATTAAATTTTGGGATACTGGATTTATATTATCAATAAATGATTTAGCATTAGATTTCCCAGACCATTTATAATCATCTCGATTTCCAACAATCTCTAATCCCCACTTCTTAGCTTCAATGATGTAACAGCCAAACTCTGCAATAACCACCAAATCAATCTGTGTTGTGTTTGGTTTCCCTTTCCAGTTTGTTAAAAAATTACTGTAAAGAGGAAGATTGTGAAGTACTGATGTATTAGGAAATTGTTGAACAATACAATTTGCGACATGCTGCTCGAACCAAGTACCATTAATCTCCAATGATAATTTGTTCATTAACCAATCACCACAACTTTCTTTATCTTACCAAACTGATTTAATGCAGTATTTACAGGATTATGTGTTGTATTCGTATTAAAATACTCGTTATCAATTATGAACTCTGCTACGCTACCATCCCATTTGCAATAAGTATGCGTTTCTGCATCAGTATCTTTATCAGCCTTGCAATCACCAAGCACACACTGAATGATTGACCCATCCTCCATTACTAAATCAATCTTACTGCCAATTTTTTGTGTGTAGCCAGAACCAACTGCAATACAGTATCTTCCTTGATACATCCTGAACCCTGTCTTTTTATCCGTGTAAGCATCATCACTGTTAAGAAGTGCATACTGTGCACTAGTCCGACTGGTTACTTTAGTATAAGCCATATGAGTACGAACAGTGCTATCACACTTACCAACGTTTTCTGGTACATTGTAAGAAGTAGCTTCACATAGTGCAACTTCGGATAAAGAAATTTGCTTATCATCACTTAAGTCTTTGGATGCATTATACTGATCTTCTGTTGTCTGACCGTAAGAAGATGTTTGTACATCAGTAGTTGAAGAAGATTCTGACTTTGAAGAAGTAGTATCCTTGATATAATTACTTGTCCTATTTAAAGTCTTGGTTAATGCTTTTACAGCATCTGTAATCTGTTGTTGCTGTTCTGCTTGTACCTCTGGTGAAGCAAATTTAATACCATCCTCTTCATCCACAGAGTTTAGATTATCAAGAAGCTGGTCACGTGCAGATCTAGTATTTTCCTCTTCACGCTCGTGTGCTATTCTAGTACAATTTTCAATATAAGCTTTTGTTGCAGCATCAGCAGAGTTTACACTAAGATTATTTTTTGACACTAATTCACTTTTCTTTTTGATGTAGTCTTGCCCCTGAACATTTGCTGCAGCCCGCGTCTCCTGCAAGTAACGATACAACTGTGCTTGTGTATTTCCTTGTTTTGTAACATCAAATGCATCGGCTTGCATTGTATGAGAAGAACATACTAAAGAAGTGGCCAGTAATGCTGAAGTCATGCCGAAGATAACTAAAGATTTATTCTTCAAGTAAACCTCCTTTATGCAATTTACAGGATCATCTTTTTAGGTATTGAAGTTATATGAGCTGATGCATCAACATCAAAACCTTGAATGGAATCAGTCTTGTTAAAAATAGCAATTATTTGATCCCCGAATCCTTTAAAGCGTTTTCCCTTCTCCGGAAATCCTTTAATCTGCTTTAAGTCGTCTAAAGTCCTTGGTTGCATCTTAAGCAAACGCTCAATAGTAGCATCGTCATACACAATGTATGGCTGAACATGTAACTTACCAACAAGAGTGCTTCGTAACTCATTTAATAATTCTCTTTGCTTTGTTTCCATAAAATCCACCTTTCCAAGCTGCAAAATAACAGCTTTCTCAAAATCACAATATTTTATAAATGTGTAATTATTGCTTTTCCGGTTTTATAAAAATCAGAAATAAAAACAGACCATTACTAAAAATGGTCTGTTGGAGCATAATATCCTTTTAGTCTATTAACTGTAACGTATGATGACTTATTATCATAGCCATGCCATCCGTTTATTTTCATTGGTAAACCGGCTGAATCAGTATTACCATTTCTACCCTCAGCCTGAAGTGTCCATTGATGCCCACCTTTGGATCCTACCCAAATAAATACGTGCCCACTATGCCAAATAATATCGGCAGGCAGTAAACCGCTAAATCCGAGTGACGAGAACGATTTACGGGTAATATGACTATTATCGCTACCACCCCAACCTCCAGAGAAGCCTGGAACCCAACTAAAGGATGACACTTTATCTATACCGGAAGCCCTTATAGCATGTGCTACGTACCCAGAACAATCATACCCGGAATGCTTTGTACTATTGCAACCATCATGACCTGCGCCCCAAACATATTCACTTCCTTGCATCTTTCTCGCGGCAACTAATACAGCATAGCGGCCAGCATTTAGCTTTCCAGTATCACATCCGTGTGCTTTCAAATCATCAATGACATCTGACTTAGTTTCAAACGAGACATTACCAGAAGTCATAGTTTCTGTTGATGCACCAGTTACAGCACCTGTAATATCTTTTGGATCAACGCCGGCATACAAAAGCATTTTCTTAACATAATTGTTACCTAAAGCTACTGCCAAAATCCCAGATTGTGCACCTAAGGCATTTAGAGCAATGACACGCTTTGTACTTTTATTACCAGTTTTCAAACCAGATGATGAGCCATCTAAGATCTTTAATAATGTACCATACTTAGTCTTACTGCCAGTTGTATAGCCAGGACATATATACTTACCGCCTGTAGTTCCAAATAGCTTATCACATTCAGCTGCAGAATATCCTGTTAACTCTGTAACATCTGCTGTATGCTTATTTAACTTTCCCTTTATCGTGCTTGCTGATGCTTTGTCGTTTGGAAATAAAATATTCCATGTCTTTACAGTATTAGTCGAATACTGTAGTAACCAATCACGACAAGTAGGTGTAATTGTCCATCCTGCTTTAATCATAATTAGATCTGACACCCAAGCACCTTTATCTGTGCCAATAGCTTTAAGTTGTTTAGATGATAAATCATTTTTCACATCATTTATATCCGACACAACGGTATTAGCACGTTTAAGTGTTTCATCGTTGTCTTTACTCCCAATTTTACTGCGCACATTCCAGCAGACACCATATAGCATTTCATCATACCAGCCTTTACCACAGTTATGATTTATACAAGCCCCTAAACTTAATATATCAAGATAATTCTGATTAGCCTTCATAGTCTTCTTTGCAACACCAATATCATCAAAGGCACTAACAGCATATGAATTGAATGAAGCCACTGCATCTGGAAACAAATAACCATCACCCTTACCATTTGGTGTATATGTACCAGTATTGTATATAGATTTAGTATCGAGACCAGTCCACGTAATATTATCTGAAGTAAAAGCAAATGGACCGCCGATACCAGTTGCACCATTAGATCTAGTCTGACTATTCCATTTATAAAGTGTAATATTACCTGTACCATATTTCCCAGAATCAACTAGACTCCCAGGAATATCTGTTTTTGGAATTGTATTTGGAGCCTTTTTAATATCAGTATATCCATGCTCAACTGCATTTTTAACGACAATTGCATTTACAGGAATATACGCTTTTCTTTTTGTAGTATCAAGTTTACCTTCTTCATTCTCTAGACAAATACTAAGATAATCTTTTGCGATGCCAGCTTGCATCTTTTGAACAAGTAGTTCATTTAAGCCTTTCTCTCCGACTGATTCATTTGAAGTGTTATTAGATATTCCAAGTGTTTTACTTACTGTTTGCATTATCTGCAAAATTAAGGAACCAGCGGATGTATTATGCTGTAAAAGAAACAGATAGCCATCACCATCAACTGCAGAAAAAATTCCTATAGCCAAAGCAGTTCCGATAAAAAATGTAGAAACTTTTTTAAAAGCAGACTTAGCGAAATTATGTTTATTCTTAAAAGTCAACTTTGACATGATACACCCCCTAAATATCAAAACTATCTCTGGTATTGAAGGCTTCGATCATTTCCTTTGGGACAACTGACTTCAGTAGAACCTTGTCTTTTTTCAAACCGGTGTTGAAAGAGACTGCAAAGCAGTTATTGTAATAACCTTTCTCATTCGTTCTAATGCGTTCCATATAAGACTTAATGTCATCACAGCCATACTCTTCTACCAACTTATTCTGATCTGGCTCCTCAACATAACCAATCATCTTTGTTGTTATATTAGACTTGATAGCTCTAAAGGCATCAGAGTCTAATGTTGTTATTGCATTAAGCAATAGAAACACAGATAAGTTATTAGAACGTGATCCTGTAACACGAGCGCTGATACTGCGTACAAGCGTTGACAAACTTCCACATCTTTGCAACTCTTCATAAAAAGCCGCTGTATGTAATTTTTGCTGTTTGCGTAAGAAGTGTTTCTCACCATCCAGAAATTGTGACATGTAAATCTTTAAATCATCGAGTGTACTTAGTGTCTCCGCATTGTTCTTATTCATATTGTAAATAACGAATGGCGATTCAATAATTTCTGACACAGTTAATTCATTTTTCATTGCGTCTGCATATCTTCCTTCACTTACAAAGAAAGGAGCTGAACGTGTCTGTATTAAACCGCAAATGCGACGCTGTGCCTCACTAAATGATTTTGTAGTCTTAAGATCTATTACAATATCAATAACATCTGAATACTTAAAATCTCGTGTACGTGCAAATGTTTCAGGATTATCCCTAACAACATCATGCTGACTGTACAATTTATTTATTGCAGTCTCAAGAACTGTAACAAGATCAGCAATATTACCTTCATTCTCCTGCAACTTAACAATGATGGTAAAAATATCAATCGTTCCTTGAACTGCATTATCATACAATTCTTCACAATTATCTTTATCACATTGAATGTTGTCCAAACGTAATGTATTTACAAATCTGGCATTTTTTCCAGTCATTTTTATTTCAATAGATCCTTTAATGAACTTCATGATCTTTGACCATTCATTACCCTTGATATCAATAACTGAACCATGAACGCCAATTCCTGCTAATTCAATGGCAACGAAAAACATAAAGAATGTTTTACCACAACCGGTTTTACCATCAACTAAAGCTACCTGTGCTGCTCCATTATCAAAGAAAGACTGAAAGAACGGTAGCTTTGCCTGCCAATCAAGTCCAATTAAGACACCTTTTGCATTTATCAAACCTTTTGTCTTTGTAGGTAGCAAAGCAGCCTTATTTTCATCAGATAGTAATAAAGTAGGAAACTTTGAAGATGGTTGCTGCTTAAAGGTAGCTGGACAGAAATTACTTAAATAGTTGTCAACGGTACCATGTACTTCTCTAACATAAATATTGTCGAGTTTGGATTCAAACTCGCCAGCGGTGCTACGAATTACATTAAGTAACATCTTTTGATACTTACGTAATTCGGCTCTGGTTTTAGCAGAAGCCTGTACAAAATAATAAGTTGATGTGAACCCTGATCCATGATTAACTTTGTCAAAAACATAACTAAAGGAATCATAGGATGCTTTGTAGGTAAGTAAAGTTGTCTTGTCAATACGTAAATGATAACCACCACCAACGTGTACGTTAAGACCAGTCAATTTTTCATCTTCAGACAAGCCATTATAATCATCTTTGTAACGATTATACTGATTTGCAGCAATTTTAAGTTGCCTACGGAAATTCTCGTTATTTACACTGACATTAACTGGACTATTGTACATATGTACAATAGTCTTCACATCGGGAAAAGCTTCGTGCATTTCAGAACGAATAGCTTGTGTCAAATTCACATCAAAATGTACAGGCAAAGCTGAAACAATCCAAGTTTTTGTAATCCAACCATTCGTAATATAGCTATCGAACAAAGAACGAATACCAAGCAATGAAATTTTATCACGAGTTATTAAAAGTCCCTCACTTAGCCAATTCGCAATATACTCTGAATATAAATCTGATAATTTCATATTACACCCCTTCAAATTGATGCAACGACTGTAAAATAATACCGATTACTGGTTTACTACTCAAAGAAATAAAAGCTTCATGCTTACCTAAGGTTGAAGTATCATATTCTTCCCAGTGCAATTTTGAATCAGCATCATTTGTAATTGTATTTTCTGCACTTAAACGTAAAGAATCTAAACTGGACTTTCTGCCGCATGCATTAAAGATTAGATGAGTGCCTGACAATACAGTGTCATTGTGATCTTTACAATCAACAATAATCAATACATCCAAATGCATACGATTAAGCAATAAAGCATCCAAGATTCGTACGTAATCACCAGTCTTACAAACAAAGTCATTTGTTTCAATATCAGTCATCTTGTAACGATTCTTGATTATCTTATAATACTTCGGTAATGTAAGGAGTCTTCTACTTGAGCTGCTATCGAACAATCGTAATACTTTACATGACTGTTTATTTTGCACGCGAATAGTATTAAACAATGTAGTTATGAGCTGATCAAATCCATTTAGCCATTCATACTCTTTAATATAAATAATGGCTGGACGCTCACTATGACTGTATAAATCAACCTTTGTATAAATATCTTTAGTAAAAATAACTTCATACTGATTGAGGACCGCATTTAGCTGTGTTGCCTTTGAAAACATTGTTGTATATTCATGCAAGTATGCATTGTTTTTCTTACGAAGAATTGCATTTTCACACTCCAATTGCTCACACTGTAATTCAGCAATATCACATCTATCAATTGTTTGTTTCTCACGTGCTAAAACACTAAGCAGAGTATTTGCTAAGATCTTCTCATTACTTTCATACTCTGTATCCTCTGAACAAATTTTTCTTGCCAGCTTAACAGCGTCATAATCGGGTGCAGTAGATGATACTGTCTCAAGCGATTTATCATCATAACTTGCTGCCAACAAAATATCATAATTGAGATTTACAATCTCGGTCTGATACAATTTACCAAGAGTTTTAATAACCGAATTCCAACGAGACTTTTGCATTAAAAAGATATAATCCAGATGCAGAGCAGCTTTATAAAATCTTAATGAGGCAACACCATCCGCTTCCTGTAATAAACCCTCAAGGATAAAAGTTGTCTTTGTTTCTGACAGCATAGAATCTGTAATCTCATTTAAATTATTTACAAGAAAAATACCTTTACTAATTAAAACTGAAATATTAGATTTGATTCTTTCTTTACTGTTATCATCTAAAACTAAGATTGCTTTCATTTCTCATCACCAAACAATGCAGAAAACAATTGCCCTTTCGCATCAAATTTTGTAAATGTCTTAGCTTTCACAAGTCTAAGTTCATTTGGAAGCATAGCTCGTACATCAATTGCATCCATAAATTCATTATTTAATGAAGCAACGTTATTTAAGATAAGAGTACATTTTGAGTGCTCGTCAAAAATCGGCAATTTATCACATGTAGCACTTATATCGTTTAATACAGCATTTGCTGTAGCGACAATGGATACATCACCAATAAATAATTTTCGTAAATTAAGCAATTGCTCGAATTCGCAAATTACAAACACAACATCAAAAAGTTCAACCTTCTGATCAAAGAATAACTGAAGAAACTCTGGCAAAACACTTATCTCGTCATCACTAGATGTTGAGGCATAAGTAATACCATATTCTTTTTCTTGCTGTCTTAAAATTTGTAATAAGCTAACATCTGATACTTGCATACTCGATTCCTGAAGTAGTTGAAGCACATCATGATTATTAGTAAAATCAAAAACACCAGTTACTAAATCACGTTTACTCGCAGAAACAGCTAATTGAGATCCCCAAACGCTCTTTCCGGATTTTTTCATTCCGGATACAAAAATGTATTTTGTTTTGTCCAAGATTGAATGTAATTTTAATGGATCAAATTGAACTGTAGACTCTTGTGCAAGATTGGTGTCTGGATCATCTGTGTAAATGGTTCCAACATCTGCTTTCTTTGCTGCTTTCTGCTTTCCAATGTATGTATTTACTGAATCCATACCAAATGGTTCAACAAGCAAGTCTCGATCGTCCTGTGGCGAATATTCTTCCTCAGCAACGGTATTACGTTCAACCTTGTATAGCGTTGTATACGAGTTCTTGAAATCTGAGGAATTTGTAGTACCCATTAATAAATTATAAATGGCAATGAAAGACATCTTATCCTCCACTGTCTTGATACTATAATCAGATTTCTTGCAATCTTCCATGATTGTAGAGAAAAATTTAATAGCAAGCTTTGCCTGAGCACTTGCAGTTGTCATAAATACAATCTCACCAGGTTTAAAAAAACTATCATTACTAAGTAAATTCCCAAGAACCTGCATATCGCTTTTAATATTCATATTTGTTTCTTCACTGTCATTGTACAAATACAAAAGCTTATCAGATACTATTACTTTATTCTGAATCTGATTAACATTATTAGCAAGATTGTCATAAACAGCGACAATCTCAAAAGTACCTCTGTTAGCAAAAAACTCTGCAAGTTTTTGACTTGTTGAACCAGCAACTACAATTAATTTTACCATAGTTCCTCCTAATTTAATTTCTGTTCCGAAACACTAACTAAATCATCTGAGTGTTTCGTATTATAAACATGTCCTGTATCACCAGTTAAATTAAGAATTCGAATAACGTTACTAAAATCTTCAGTAATATCATAAGCCAAAGAAACAGCTTTCATCATAGCTAAATCAATTGCCGCAATGCCATAAAAATCACGATACAGCTCAAGTAAATCATCAAACTCTAAAAACTTAACGCTTCTAAATGAGGTCAAGCTATTTTTTAATAACTTAGTGAATCCGCGAAGTAATAACTCCAAATCTGATTTCTGGTAATTATACACAGATCTGACAAGAAAATAGACAGAATCAACATTACTCAATTCATAGGACAGATCAAAAATAGTATCTGCCATTAGAAGTAAAGTTCTTCGCATATTTACATCTTCAATAGCATTTAAAACATTCATATAATGCAAAAACTCTTGTGAGGTTCTAAAGTTTTCTGACTTCACGATAGCCCTTGTCTCAAAACCATACATTGCAACTAGCTGCATAAAATCCTTATAAAATTGAGAGGTACCTGATGCCTTTACATCATCGTTACTTCCAAATCTCAATTCAACTGCAAACATTGTGGACCCATCTGCATATTCATAAACCTTAATATCATTCTGAGCTTTTGTAATATTGTCTTTTCTAATGTACATGTATCTTGTAAACGAATCAGATTGTTGACCTTGATACTCACGCTTTTTACTATTCTCATCAAAGATAGCAAATCTAAATACAAAGACGCCAATTATCACAAGTATTATTAACTGGATGGTAATAACAACTGATAGTGGTGCTCCAGGGGCAATGAATGATACTAAGAAATACAATCCAAAGAAACCAAAAACATTACCAAGTACAAACAAGACTATAATCAGCTGAATTTTATTATCACCGGCAATCCTGTTTTTATTTTGAATTAATTTATGCACATCCTGCGGAAAAATCATTTACAATTTCCTCCATACACTAAATAAAATTTTTACTAAATTTTCATGCAATTGTCTAGAATAAAAATGGTGTGCTCTTATTCAAAGCACACCATTTGTTAGTTGAAATCATTATCATCTGATCTAGTCACTTTAGGTTCTTTTAAATAAGAAAGATCATCTTCTGGATCATACCTATTGTAGTCAGGACCTTCTTGATAAGAATCATAAACACTATCATCGTAAAAATCATCAACTGATCGATTATTGTTGTATTTATTCACTATTCGATGCAAGCTGTCGTCATGTGGTTCATTATTACGTTTAAACCTATTTGCAGCCGACGTAAAAATATTTGTAGTAGTAGATCTAGCAGAGTTTCTATACTTGTTGAATGAATTTGAAATTCCATCAACCTTTGCCTTTAATGAAGTATCACCAAAATCAGCGATATTAGTGATCAAAGAGGTTAAAATTGTAACAAGTATAGTTGCAATCACAATCAGTACGAAAATCAAGAAATAAATACAAATTACAGAGTTATGAAGCTTGTTTGTTAAAACAATTCCGGCACATAAAAATGTAGAACATAACATTGTTAAAAGTGTGCACTTCAAATAACCTTTAATCGGAACTTTAATATCATTATTAGTGACTAATTTTATTACCAGTAAAATACCAAGCAGCAGATACATTAATGGAACTGCGAAATGTACAACTGTGCAAATAACAAAAAGCAAGATCACCAATGCATCAAATAAAATCAGATGAAACCATCCATACTCTACCAAAACGTAAGAACAAATATCAAGATTTTGGCCAACATAAGTGTAGTAATCTGAAACAAGTACGCTTGACATAACATCATTTAGTGTCATTTCCTGGTAATTCAACGAGAATGGGTATAACCAATGACCAACATCTGAAACATACTGTGTAAATGCGGTAAGTTCACGTAATGTGATAATCTTGATCATAACATCATCTGACAAAGTTCCGATCTGCTCACTCATCGAATACACAAATTTCTTTGTTTGAGAATTAATATAAGAACATAAATCATTTATCTTCTCTTTATTTGGAATCCAATCTGTATTGTTCTTTGAATCATAGTAATAATACCCAGTATCATACATTGTCTGTGCCCATACAGTATTTTGATACTCCGGATCCAAATTATAAAAGAAATCTGTGATACCAAGCCAATCAGAGGCTCTATCCTTATCACCAAAAGTCTGAAGTAGTAAATCAGATACTTCCTTCTGATTATCAAGTAATGTTTGGATATCCTCTTTTGTTAAAATTGACTTATCCTCTGGTGTATAAGCATCATATACACCGGGAGTTAAGAATGGCATAGAATTCGTGTAACTGTATACCAAATAATTATCCTTTAAAACGTCATCTGAATACTTTGTCATCGTTCGAGGTATTGAATAAACTGTAGTTAAATCATTCAGCTTATCAATCAAATGATTGACAAAATCATAATATGGTGTGTAATAATCAACGTTATTAGAAACTATCTTATTTGCTTCCAAAAAGTAATTACTTGTATCAGCATCAAAAGAACCAGAGATTTCAAGTGTCTTAAATAACACATCGGTATTGATTTTAATCTTATCACCTTCAACGTAAAGACCTGATTCCTGATTTATTACATAGGTCTTTCCACCAACAACATCCGCTTCAGTAATACCTAAACCATTATAGAAATCCTGTAATTTATTTGAACTAACACGATACAATGTCAAAGAAGACGTGTCATTCTTGTAATTTCCTGTATCATCACTCACTGCAACAACATCTGTCTTTTTAATATCATTAGTCTCAGCCTTAACAGCCATTGTCTCATAAGCCAAATTCTCTGAAACATTATTGATAATAGAATTGTAAACTAAAGGTAAGTAATTAGGGATAATGTAAACAAAAGCGTAGGCAAAACCTACGCATGCACCAAGCAGTATTAGTGACTGAAAAGCATCTCTACGTACCCTTGCAAAACCAAATAACAAGATTACTATTAAAAGCATAAAGCACATCAGCCAATGCTCTTTTACAAAAGCAAATGCTGGACCTAAAATACTATCCTCTGATGAAGTTTTAATGCCAATGACCTGATTCACGTTACCCAGACTCTTTAAGATCTTTTTACTTACCTGAAGCAACGTACTTTCCTTACGTGTCTCTGTATCCTTAACATAACGATCGTAAGCATATGTATCGGCATTGGCATAAGCCAGTGGATTACTAGTACCATTTAAATTTGAAATGCAAAAGTAATAGACAATGTAATTGTCATTCAAGTATCCAAGATTTGTTGAAGTGCCAGAAGAATCAACTGTTAAATAATGAAACATATTTTGTGCAATCAACTGAGCGCAGCTATAAGAATCTGCATTATCTCCCTTGGCTCCTTCTTTTGAATCCCTATCATCTGCAACATTATAAGGGAAAATTGGGATTCCACCGCTTGACAATTGCGATTTAATTAGCAAAGGTGTGTACGAATACATATTAGTACCATCCTTGCTCCATGTAGAGCTGTCCCCAAAGATTAAACGATCGTATCCTAAAAGATCTTTCTTTTCAATCTTATTGAAATAAAAAGTGGTCTCCATCTCAGGCATAGAAATAGGTGCTGTAGACTTAATGTCATTGACAGTTGTAATTGTAGTTGCTTTATTTGTAATCAATGATTTTGGATCAATTGAACCATCTTTTTTCAGCTCAGCAGAATCGTTTAAAATTACCATCTTACCAATATCATTCTCTGTAGCAACCTGAAAGAAATTGGTATTCTCTAAAACTGTTGGATAGTAATTCATAAAAGCTGCTGTGTATGAATTATATTTCGACTTCTGATTATAAAAAATTGGATTTGCAATACCAGGTAATATTATCATACCGTCGTCAGTTAAAATATCACCATAAGCATTTACGTACAGATAATCATTTGAATCAGGATATTTATCCTTGCACCCAACAGTGCCTTTTATGATATTTCTTAAAAGCAATGTAGTAAGATTATCTGTTGCTCTTGCATGCTTTGCCCCATACAATAAAATTGGCTCAGACATTTTATCTTCAGAGGTAATTGTCTTGTCTGACATAATTCCTGGAACATCTTTACCGCTAACGCTCATGCCCTGCACTTCACTTGTACTTATTGATGTGCTAGTCTCCTGCGTAAGCGTTACTTGATTCTCAGTAGATTGTTGAGTTGATTCCTGCGTTGACTCTTGTGAAGATTGTTGTGTAGACTGTTGAGTTGATTCCTGTGAAGATTGCTGCTCACTAGAACTGCCAGTATTTTGAGATGCCTGCTGTTCTTCAGAAGTTTCACCAGAAGTATTTGTATTTTGGTTTTCTGCTGAATCTTGCACAGTAGTTGCTTTTACTGTCTCAGGCGCAAATAAAGATGCTAGATTGAACTTTTTTGAAAAAAAAGGCTTTGCAGAAGCTCCCTGTGAAAATCCATTAACTTTCATACTAGAAGCAAGTTTTTTCAATGCTTTTAAGTTTGTCTTTTTATCAATACTTTGAGTTTTCAAGTATTCTTTTGCATCAACATCATTTGACAATCTATAATTATCAGGAATCTTTAACTCTGATTCAACTTGCTTAATGTAAGTTCCAAAATAACCATCAGTATCAACTACAACTCCTCCAGCATTTTTTGGCAGTAGATTAACAGACTCTGAAACAGCTTTTTCTTTCTTTGCAGTATTTTCTACAGTAACTTTTGCCTTTAATGGAGCAAGTGCGTAAGTAGCTTTATAGCTATCAGAGCTTAATACAATTGTTACTTGTGAACCACTTGCGTTTGATTTAGATGAGCGCACAACTTTTGTTGATTGTTCATTATTGCTACTTTTATTTTCTTCTATAGCATCAGTTGCCTGTTTAGAAGAAACCTCTTGTGTCGACAATGAATCATCAGCATTACTTGAGTAATCCTCATCATCTGCTGGATTGTTAGCATCATCTTCATCCTGATTTGTTGAATAAGTATCAGCATAAACCCAATAATTATTCTTTGTATCATAAGTGAATTTACCAGCCATTGTAACCAGTGCACCCTCTGAACCTTTTTCTATTTCAGAAAGAAAATCTTTTACAGTTATCAACTCAGCTTTTCCGGTTGGTACACCTTCATTACTTAAATTTCTATGATACAATGGTTTTCTAAAGCTCTTTGTATCATCATAGAAATCAACTAAATCTTGAACCGCAGTATCATCTTCAACTAAAGATTTTAAAGCAGACATGAATGAGGATTCACCCATGTAACTAGAAAAAGGAACATAAGTAGCGCCAGCTGACAGAATTGCAAGATAAGCTTGAGATAGTTGAACTCCATCAGGAATGACAATGTTACCATCTTGCGCTGTCACATTTGCCATATTAGCAACAAACTCAAGACTTTTATCAATAGAAATTACAGATGAAGAAGACTGCATTGACAAAACATCTTCACCAACAGAAAGTTCACTTTCATAAGTCTTGCGTAACATTGCATAAGCTGACTTAAGGTCCAACTTTGTATTAAAATCAATTGGATTACCTAAATCAGATACGCTCTTGTATGGCGAAATATTTGTAAGATTATCTGCCATATCATCCATATTATCGAGTAATGAGCAAACATTACTTAACAAAACACCGTAAGATGATAAAATCTTATCTTGCGCCTTCCCCTCAGATTTAGACTTTACATCTTTTAGAATCTTAGCTGTATAATCTGGAATTGCAATTGTACACATCTTTTTAATTGCAGTTTTTAAATTACTATCATTTGCAATTACTTTATCAGAAAGATCAAGCTTCAATCTCTTAAAACTAGAACTATCTTTATCGTACGACTTGTTAAATCTGTCACACATTGCAGCCAAATCCTGCACAGCTTCATGTAGCTCAGATCCATCAACAGTGCAACCCTGAATATTTAAATTACTTTGATAAATTTCAAGGTAATAAACTACCATGGCATACTGTTGAATGTCATCGAGCTTACTCAAAAGACCGGATTGTCCAGAAGAAGCTTGATTAAAGTCGTCATAAATCTCCTTGAAGTAATCTGTAGCTTTTGTCGTATAAGAATCAGTTAAAGACTCAGGCAAGTAATCTGCAGCAAAAACTGTAGTTGGCGAAACAGAAGTAAATACAGTCTGCATGCAAACAGCTAGCATTAATGATGTAGCAAAAATACGAAATTTCTTATTATGCATTTTATCGCTCCTTGCTAAATTAAATTGAGTTAGTAAAACTAACAAGTGAATGAATAGCTGCGCTGTTACACGCAGCCATTCCAATTATTCAAAAGGATTTGAAGTGGTAGACTTAGATGAAGATGAAGACGAAGATGACGTCTTTGCGCCACTAGCTCCATTCTTATTATCAAGAGTACCATTTCCCTTATTCTGAATTGCATCATCACCCTTAGATTTAACAGTAAAGTAATTTGTTTTAATAGCAGATTCTTTTCTGTATAAATAAACATGGATATAAAGCGTATCAGAAGTACGGGTTCCTATCTGTGTACTAACATTACTCTTTAAATTCTTACGCAGTGTAGAGAATGGAATTACAAAATCATGCGAATCAGCTGAATCTTTAATTGAATTTACAAGTACACTGTACTGCACATTCTTTGCTTCAGCATCGTCATTAGCCCAAGCCTTATTACCGCACTTAGTAGCAATACCAGTAGCGTCCAAGGCAGCACCTTTCTTAAAATAATTGCCAATTGTAGCACCAAGTGCTAATGAGTAATCACCATCAATAGAATCATCAGATTTGCTAAGAACCTTATTGTAAATACCAGTAGCAATATTCTCTTTTAGTTTACCCCACTTAGTACCATCATCACCGTAGCCAAACTTGTAGTAAGAATCTGCATTAAGTAAACGATTTACCTGAGAATCCAGATTCGTTGACGCAAACTTCTCTGCGGCTGTTGACATTGCATCAACAACAGTTCCATACATCTGCCAAAGCGTACCACTAAAGCCAATTGACAAAAAGAAAATCATCATAATTGTAGGAATAGAAGTTTTGAGAATATACTCTGTAACAGTTGTATCCGGACCAACACCCTTCATTTCCTTACCATCAGCGAAGTCTGAGTACATCTTTACATCTGGGAAAAGCCCAAGGAAGAAATAAATAAAAGTATCAACACCTGAACCGGTATTACCTCCACCATGAAAGGTTGATGAAAGAAGAGATTTCAAGCCAAACCACTCTCCCTGGTTAGATGTTTTGATTTCATGTATCTTATCAAAAACATTACGACCAGAAAGATACATCAATGATGTCATTATCCGAAAGATTGTAAGAAACAAACCAACTAAGCAAAAAACACTGATAATCCCGCTGAGTAGCCATCCTACCCAGTTCATTTTGCTAATTGTTTCCATACTTCCGGAAAAAGCTTGTGTTTGAAACAGATCCGTTAAACGTCCAGTCGATCTTGTGGACGCATAAACATTTTGCGGGATTAATAACAAAATCCCGCAAAGAAATAAAGGTACATGCTTTCTTTGAATTTTCACAATAACCCCTCCTTTAAAAAATTACAACGAGTATCGTCAAGATAACGACACAGCAACCAATAGATACAATAATCATGCGTGCTAAAGAAATCTCACGCTCTATGCTATAAAGACCAAATGTTGCAATCTTTATAAAATCGATTCCCTTCTTATTTCCAGTCCTATCACGCATCAATAAAGCTTCAAAGCCTGAACGGCCAACACCTAATGTTATTACGCCGTAAGAGAACCAACTCATTATCATAAGATAAGAAGCTAGCATAATGATGATTACCCAGATCAGATTCCATGAATCTTCTGCAAGAAGCTCGTGATACTCTGATATAAAGTTCTTTTTTGCTTCATTAAAAGCTGACGAAGGTTTAAAACTAGATGTAGCTATCGTATAAAGATCTGTCTTCTCTTTATTCCAAGAAGCCTGCTCATCAAAGAACGGATAATCAGCTGATGGAGTTAAACCAGTGCTGGAATGCCCTAAATATGTGAATTTCAATCCACTTGAATCGATAGGCCTCACAAGTAAATCCTTACTAAATTTGCAACGCACACTTAAATATTGTGCCTTGGTTTTAGAGTTAGCATTACTTACTTTCGTGCCTTTTTTGACCTTTACAGTGTTTCCATCTACAAAAACAACACCTTTTTGCAACTGCTTTTTACTTCCTACAAGTTTTCCCATTGTTGTATCTTCAACATAATTGGCAACAGGATACTGTTTTCCAGATACAGTTATGTATAATCCTGAGAAAGTCTTTTGGGAATACCATTGCATATTTTTGTGCTTAGAAATTGCAGCTTTTATGCTCTTAGAGTCACTTATTGGTGACGATTGCCACCATTTACCATCTTTGGTCCAGACAGTATCTCCGATCATTACTTCTGCTCCGTTTTCGAGATCCGTAATATGCTGTACACCTTGCTGCTCCTGCAGATAAGCATCAATCATTTGATTATTAATGCTGGTCAAATCAAACTGCAAATAATTCAAAGCTTTGTTCACAGGATTAGTCCCTAAACAAATTTCCTTTGCTGAATTCAATTTGAAGAAGAAAGAATCACACGGAGCATAATATAATGGAATGGCATAAATAGTTATGTTCTTCGTAAATAAATCTGTTACGGCTGAAGATGAAGAAATTTTCTTTAGTGTACTTCCATTCCAGTGATAGATCTTACCTGCAGATGCCAAACTATTTGTTGTACCCTTATCTGTGTAAATGTAAACTGATTTCTTTCCAAACAATGACCGCATCAGCAAAGTCTTACTAGCAATCATGGATGGATCTAGGAAAATGTTGGAATTCTTACTACGAAGCATAGAACGTATTGATGAATTTGAAGGGCAAGTACCGTACTGCCCAAATGCGGAAGCATAAGATACTTTATATGTGAATTCAGCAAATGAGTTCGAATCTAAAGGCTCTAATGATTTACTATTTGTTTCATTTCTAAAGTACTTCATACTATACTGCATCTTAGATGGATTACGTGATAGTCGTAACTGAACGCAACTATCTGTCATTTTTCCATTCTTGTATGGCATAGACTCATAAAAAGTGTAATACCTACTTTTTGCACTTGTGCACGTGCTGTCATACCTCAAATAGGATTTATTATATTTAACAATTTGTCCACGATTAGGTAGCAATTGAGTTGCAGATCGGCTATTAAGCTTGAGAGAATGTAATGTAGAATCCAGACCGGTTTTGGCATTATGATTTACTGTATAACTAAACAACGGCTGCTTGATTGATCCAAGAGTATCAATCTTTTGAAAAACAGCACCAGTTGCAGATACTGCATACTTTCGACCATAAGTTTTAAAACTCTGATTCGTAGAGACCTTGTAAAATTTGTTTAGCTTAAGTCCAAAAGAAGAACTTAACCCAGTTGGTTGCTCATACACATCAAAAACTCTAGCAATCTGGATTGTGTTAGTAACTTCTTTAGATGGTGATTTAAAGCCTAATTGTGTGTAATCTGGAACCGTAGAATCATACTGATAGTAATTGTGCCAAAACTTAGCATCTGACCCGCCATTGTATTTCTTGTAGTCATCACCAATCGAAAAACCCTTAAAGACCTGCTCAAAGACTGCATCACGTACAGTATTTGCAGATTTCTTATTTGAAGATTTACACCAAGCAGAAAAAGTTTTAGATCCGATCTTTCCTTTAACATTGTCAATGAGTAACGTTACAGAAGGACATACATATCCAGATGGCACATAAACATACCCAGACGTCTCATACATGAAATTACAAAGAGCATTAGCCATTCCATAATTTGAGTAATACCATGAATTAAGAGCACTAGTGTCTGCATCAGACAATGAGTTAGCTAAATTTGTAAAACCTTTCAGTGTGTGCAGCTTATCCGGTGGTGTCATTAAAATTTGCGCAGCTTCCTGGTAAGTGAAAGTATCAGTTGTCAAAACCTGTGACTGAAGCCAACTCGAAAAGTCAGAAACATCAGGAACTACATACTGCAAATCAAGAATAATTGTTCCAGTTATACTTGTGCCATTATAATTTACTGAAAATGACTTAGTAAGCTGATTTGAAGCAGAACTTAGTGTATTAAGTTTAACGAAATATGTAGTATTTCGTTTATCAGCTGCAATCTTTGTAGCAACTTTGTCAGTTCCCAGGCATGAGTATCCAATATGCAAATCTGTATCTTTGTCATCTTTAGTCTTTGATGTCTCTTTGCTAACAAACATTCTCAGGTACTGAGCGGACATTAAATAATCATCTGAATCTGTCATATCAGTACTTATCTTGATAGTGTGAGTATGCTCTATATCTGTAGTAACAATATTTATTTGTGGACCGATTGTGTCCACGTATGCAGATGACAAAAGCTGAATTATTGCATTCAAATCATAATAAACCTCGTTGCCAGCCTTTGAGATGCATGGATATGTACTAGAAATAATCTGAGATCCAACCAATGTTATCTTAGAATCATACGAAAAGTATGCCATTGTACCAGTTACATTGTTCATTAAAATCTTATCTTCTAGGACAGTAATATTTGAAAAAGCCTGCTTTAGCGAAGACTGTGAAATCAAACTAGTAACTTTGCCATCTTTAGATACATTGGTAACGCCAGAAACAGTTTTCTTGTATTTGTCTAAGTCTGACAAAATCGTAATCTGTTTATCAACAGAAGCAATTGCAACTGAACGCTTTGTAGCAGTTACTTCAAACGTAACCTCATAAACTGAGTGTTTGCTTCCAGCATATTCATACTTATCATTCTTTGTTATCTTAGCAATATTGTATTTATCCAAGGAACTTTTATCTTTTCCATGATACAACTGTGCTATTGTTGTTGTACCAATTTTGTAGACGCTTTTTGTATCAAACACTTTTGTTATTTTATACGTTTTTACTTTAGACTGAGAAGTACTTGCAGCACTTACAGAAATTGCACCAAATCCGAGTAAACCGGATCGTCGCTTTATTCCGCTTTTGTGCGTTGATGGCTGTGCAAAAGCTATCCAGTCACCAGAATCTTTTTCATTATCTTTTCTGGACTCACCCTCTTCAACAACATTTGTTGTCTCATGAATAATACTTGTGCTTGGCTGAAATACATTAAATGTATCGCTTGAAAAATCCTGGGAAGCCCAGTAAGTTTCAGAATCAGTCAACTGAATTGTACTAAAGTCACAACGAGCGTCTTTATTTGCAACACGATAAATAATCGGATATAGTTTTGCTATGGTTGCATCATCATACAAAGCGCTTGATAGAGATGAACTATTACCATCCAGAATTCCCTTGGCAACCAGATACGTCACTGTGCTACAATCATCTGAATCTAAATAAGACAGAACAGTTAAGCCTAGCTTGTAACGAACAATCATTTCCTCGGTTTTTGACATATTCTCATCATTAGCACGCATGTAAGCTTCAATAATACGTAAAGCTTCAATCATTGTCATGTTCTCTTTATCACCAAAGTAGGTTGGCTTCTTTGAAGTAACACTCATACCAGCAGCAGAATAATTTACATGCTTACTGTATCCTAAAGAATCAGAAGTAATTTTACCATTAAGATGGTAGTTACCATTACCCCAGTGACCGGTTCGCTTGTTTTTGTAATCAGCTCTAAATTTGCTACAAGGATTTGCTGAATTGTTAGAGAGATCGCTAATGGTGATGATTCCATCATTCAAGGCTTCTGATAAATACAATTCATACACGTTCGGATCGTAATAAACCCAATAATCGCCAACAAACTGAACACCATGATAATCCATTCCATCAACAATGTTGTAGAGATAATCGGTATCTCCCTCTAAGTGTCCACCGCCGTACGTTCCTTCGAAATGGTCATTTGTCAATTTGTCATAGTAACATTTTGCTGAACCATAGTACTCACTGCCTTTTAATAATGGATTCGTATAGCACGTACTGTAATTTTTGTCTTTATCAACCTCCTTAGTAGCTTCTTCTGTTGACCAAACATTGCCATCACGCTCAGAATAATCGCTCAAAATAAGTGCTGATGATGGATGAACACCTTTGTAAATTTTGCTCATCATCATTATCAAATCTGATTTTAACAAATTATTACTATTGTTTACTTTTTCGCCGTTAGTCACAGAAGACTTATTTGCATAAAACCAATTAGCACCATTTGCTTCTGTAATGGTAGCTGTTAAAGGAGTACGCGCCCCTGTTTTATGGACTTTTAAATTTCTCGGCACAGTATAATAATCTTTGTTAATCAGATAGGTAAGCGAAGTGACTAAATCACTTGTTGTAGCTTCACCATTATCAACCATATTAGATGTCTGTGCATCCTCTGCAGTCTTATTGTCTTCAGAATTATCAGAATCAGAAGATGGGATGAGTTTTCGATCTCTCAATTCCTTCACTGTGTAGTTAGTCAACCACTGTGTTTTCTTGGAAGGCATCTTAAGAATAGTATTTAATGAAGCTAAATTATCAGAACCAACTTTAGTAAACTCCCTTGAAGTGTCATCGTAATTAACCTCACCAAGTAACTTATCTGCATAGGTAGAAACATCTTTTGTAAAGGATTCCTCAGAAAAATTATAGGTATCCTTTGCAAGATTATTGATTGAACGCATAGCGCCATTTGAATAATAGTAATAATCATACCATTTCGAACCTGTATGATCTTTAGAGGTCCTCACAGTTTTTGTAATTGCTGCATCTGCTTTTATAGCTCCACCAGAATTTGTAGCAACTGCACCTATACCAGACAGCATAACTAAAACCAAAGTTGCCTGTACAAATTTACGCCGCAAAAGAAACCACCCCCTTAAACAACTTTCTTTGAAACCTGAAGAATTATAGCCATATCAGGGAACGCCTTACGAATATCTGGCTGCTCTTCAACTCTCTTGATATCATACATAATAAAATCTTTTTGTTTTAATATTCGATCTAAAGACTTTTGATATTTGCTGTCAATACTAACTGTGATCTCTTTACAAGTATCTTTTTTATCATAGAGAGTTTTGTTGTCAACAAGTTCTCTGTAAAGTACAGCAAGTAAAGCATTTTTTAAACGCTCATCTTGTTGTACTTGCTTTGCATAATCCTGTTCCTCTTTCTTATGCCTGCCAGTTTGATACCACCGTGATTCATGTATTTTAACCATAAAACCTGCATACAACTTGATTCTTGGCGTTAGCCTACGTAGATTAATTGGCTCATCAACATTTAATTCATCTCTAATTTTAATTTTCATTTAATCACCTTGTAATTTCTTTATTGCATCCAAGCTAATCTTTTTTGCTGAAGCAGTTGTAGAAGCTTTAGCTAAAGAAGCCTGGCGTTCTGCTGTAGCATCGCGTTCTACTGCACCAACTTTGTGTGATTCTGATATAACACTCGCAGTATTTCTTGATTGAATAATCATACGTAATTGCAAAAGTAGCATATCCAAATCAGCATCATCGATTTTACGAGGCAATTTATCAATTAGATTTATCATCTTATAATACTTTTGTCTCGTAAAAATTTGTTTTATTGAATTAATCTCACTTTTACCGAAAGTACCATGAATGTCTCCTTCGATCACAAAAGCAACCTGCACTAAAAACTCTTTTAATGACTGCATTATTTCCTGCGAATTAACAGAAGTTTTTATTTCTGTTAAAGAATCAAGATATAATTGTATTTGTGGTGACTGCATGCTTTCAAATAATTGAATGAGCTGAGAATCATCTATTACTTGCAGATGTGCTCTCAGTTCGGATAGATCTAGACTTTCATCAATAGTAAAATCTAAGGACTTTAGCAGATTTCTTGGAATTCCTCTTCCATATTTTACAAGTAAATTAAGTATTTCATCCGGTACACTGTAACCTTTCTGCTCAGCCGTAGTTACAAGTAATTGCCGTGATTCAATATCGCTAAGGCGTCCAAAGGTAAATTTCTCAGCACGACTTAATAATTCAGCCTTTAAATCAAAGGCTCTTGTTGTGCTAAAGATTAGATAAATGTTTGGAGCAATATTATCAAGCTCAGATAATAGCATTGTTTCAGCACCTTGTACCTTTGCTAAAGCATGAGCTTCTTCAATCAGAAAAACTTTATTCTTTACACTACCCTGTAAATCAAAAATACGATGAACAAGATCTGCCACATCATCTTTTGAAGAAAGCTTACCAGCATTTACTGTTGACACATATGGAGAGTCTGATGCATGCTCAAATGCATCCATATTTGCCTTGCAAGATGCACAAGCGCAGCATGGCTCGCCATTGTAAGGGTTGTCACATGTCAACGACATAGCAGCAATACGTGCACATGTTGATTTTCCTGTGCCTAGTATTCCATCAAAGATGGTAAACTGCCTAAAGGTGCCATTATTAATGGATCTTTTCAAAATTGAGATGTTTAATTGATTTCCAATCAGCTCTCGAAAAGAATATTTGAAATCGGACATTTTAAGTACCTCCACCTGAAATAAAAAAGAGAGTGTGTGATTTTACTCACACACTCTCTGATTGTAAAAATTTGCAAATTTTTGTATTGATTTGGTTTAAATGAATTAAACCTGAGCGTTTCTGAATGCTTCGAAGATGTCAGCGATTGAATTGGTACCATCAACCTTAACATCGTTAGCACTACGAAGTGCCAGCATCTCAAGACCGGAAATACGATCAGCAACAGAAGTGCTTGCCTTTGGCTTAGAAGCAGATCTGCTAGCTTTCTTAGCCTTGTTGATGATTGTCTCGAAGTTTACGCCGTCAGCTGCTGCTGTAACACGAGCAATGAAGTCAGCATACTCGTTACGATTGATTGCCGGATCATTTCCTTCATTGAACTTAGACTTTCTGTAACGGTAGTTTGTAGTTGTACCGTCCTTATTCTCTTTGGTCTCACGTACCGGAAGAGCTGTAACATCGATCATTAACTCCTCATTCTTCTTAGCACCGAATGGCTTGCACTGGATAACAGCACCACCATTAACAATTGAAGATGTGCAGGAATACAGAGCCTTGCTCGGATCAGAGTTAGCTTCATCTACGCTGAACATAGCCTTTGCTTCCTCAGAAAGTTCACCCTTAGGTGCAGAGAACTGTCCGTTTGCTCTCTGAACTGGCTTAGCATTCAGCTGCTTCATTAAAGCTGCGAAGTTGTTGTTAGCCAGTGTCTTGTCCTCTTCTGTAGCGTAAGAAAGTGAAACTGTATCGTATGTTTCAATTGGGAAGTAGTTTCCTGCTGTAAACAGTGAACGTCCCTCAGCTACAATACGTGTACGGAACTGCTTGATTGGAGCAGATGTACCCTTAGAAGCACCTTTGCTCTTAACCTCTGTAGACTTAACAGCGAGCATTGTGTTGCCAGCGATAGACTCATCTTCCGGAATCTTCTTGTCGTAATTCAGCTCAAGGTATGGGAATAATGCTTCCTTAGGAAGAACCTTAAGAACTGTTGTATGGTTCTCAACGCAATCAGCTGTGAAATCACGAGCCTGTGTTGCATCATCGTAAGAAGTAAGCTCTGTCATTGCAGGAGTCTTTACAATACCAGCAACAATACTGCCAGGACCTGCCTGTCTCATAACGATATCTGTTTTGCACTCAAGATACTTAGCTCCAATATTCTTAACGCCGCCCTGGAATCTCTTCTGTGTCTCAGGATCAAGAGTCACACCTGCACGTAACTGATACTGTGGGTTACCCGGAGTTCCGAAGTTAATAGGAGTCTGCTTAAGAGAAAGTTTGAATACAGGATCAGAAGCCGTAACGAATCCAAGGAATCTTCCGTATTTACGGTTGTTATCAACGAACTTAGGATTTACTTTGAATGTAGTTCCGCTACGCTGTGCAATAGCCTTGATCGCACTTGCCTGCTCTTCCAGTGCATGCTCTTTCTGTTTCTTTCTTGCATCTCTTGCTGCTTTCTCTGCTGCTTTCTCACTATCTGATTTCTTTGCGGATGGGGTTCCAACACCTTCAACATCCATTCTCTGCGGTGCAGCTGCAGTCTTCTTAGCTTCTGCTGCCATCTCCTCTGCGAGTGATCCTCCAAGATCAAGTTTCTGTTCTGACATATTACTGTCTCCTTCCATTAATGAAATATTTTTGGTTGCAACCAAGGAATCGTTAACTAATTCCATGATGCTGAATGAATGAAGCTGACGATTCCAAAGTCCAAAGTTAGTACCGTCGTAAGAGTAAACAACATCAGCTCGGACGGCTGGCTCACGATTAGGTGTAGCTACCCAGACACTGTTATCTAAAACAACAGCTTTTACTTTTTTCTTCTCATCATCAGAACATTTTCTGAATTCTGAATAGGAAGTTGCCTTGTATTTATGACAAACTTCCAAATTACTCGACAAACAGCCAAGTTCTTGTAAACTTTGTAGTGTCATCTTGTAATCTCCTTTTTATATCTGGAAGTGGTATTTTTCTGGGTCTTATGGATCTAACTTTCTTTGATCTTTTGCCCCAATTTTTCCACTTGCTCACTAATTGTTTTCATAGTCTGATCTAAAATCTGCTCTGTTGAGCACACATCTGACTTAATGTCAATATCAACCACATAACTGTCTTCTGACTCAATTTCACTTTGAGTAAAAGAATCTACTGCACAGTGACGGCTTGGAATAACAATATATTCATCTGTATTGATGTGCTGTTTTTGCAAAAACAGCACATTTTCCTTGGCAGTATACCGATTACTGGAATATCTAAAAATAATAGATACCTTTAAATCAGCAAGAGTATTAAGCACTACCTTACTCTCCTTGCACAAAATCCCCTCAGATTGAAATTGGCTAGTATCTAAAGTTCTTGCAACAGTAGCATCAAATCTTATAAGCTCACTGGACTCTTGATTAGTTACGTAATAATTTGCTGATGTAACATTGTCAATAAAAGTTGTCATATCTTCAATAGCAGAGTCACTTGTATCAAGAACATTACTATGTGCACCTGTAGAAAATGCAATAGGACGCAGTACTTTACATGCTGTCATTGAAACCTGACGTAGTAAATTAACTAAAGCTGACCCATACTGCTTATTTAGCTCAATTCTCATGTACAACCTCCTTAAATTTGTAGAGTTTTGGATCCTTTAGCATCTCAGACAAAGAAAAGGCAAGAGCATAATTATCAATTCGCTGCTTGCCTTTCTCAATTGAATCAACATAATCAAGAATCCAAGAATACTTGGAAGAATCCAGGTATTCTTTGAACTGTTCACTAGTGTATTTATCACTTAATTGAAACATTTCTGAAATTTCAGACTTTACTTGGGAAACATCTGCTTCCCAAGTATCCCGGATATCAATATCAACAGTTAAGCTAATGTGAAGATCTAAAGAGCTATGAAGAAGAAAAGTAGTGATATCTTGATAAAAACATCGCACAAGCTCAAGAGCATCGTTACGATACTTGATGTTGCCATTCAAATAGTAAAAGGCATTTACAAATTTAAAAAAGCTCTTATTGTTTACTTTATTTGTCATGTAGTAATGGATCTGGCTTTTAATATAGTCAGAAAATTTGATAGAAATATCTCTGTCTGTAACTTCAGACTCTTTTAGTTGCAAATAGTCAAGACAACTATCTCCTATTTCAATAGAAGCAATTGCTAACAAATGCAACATTCTCTCATAGCTTAAATTCATAATTGACTCCATCTTAAAATTCTTTCTCAAAAGCGGATATCTTTAGCGGACTTGAGGTAACACGCTCAGTATTCATAGGAATACTTTTATCAGCGTTATACTCACCTGAATTTAATCTGTGTGCTAAGTCATAGACCAACTGCTTATCAGAGTCAGTTAGCTGCACACGCCAAAACTCATTCTTCATTGGAACACCATTACAATTTTTGGTGCCAAATAAAGCATCCGCAACATTAAACATCGTAAGGACTTTTGACATCTTATCATAATCAATATGTGACTTATTTACAGGTTTGAAATCCAAATCTTCTGGGCATTCAGCAGGAAAGATAACCTTAATTCTCGTATCAAGTTTTTTCAAGTCCTGCTCTGAAAAAAGGCCAGATTTCTCTGCCCAAAATTTGAATAAGTGGATTGAAGTTGTCTTATCATAATCATCAACAAGATTACTGCTGATATAAGTTTGTACACAAGTATCGTATAATTCAGATCCAGATAAACCACCTTCAGTCCTGAACTGTGGCACACCATCACTTTGGCAACCACATAAACATTTCCAAATACTAACCATATTGTATGGAATGTAAACATCCTTTTTAATAGCGTTTGGAAATGAGGATCTCTTGATAATATTCATATCGCTGCGGCATGATCTGAAAATGACATTTGGTCTGATTGAATGTGCAAGATCCATATCATTACCAACAATAATAATTGGGGAATACTTCTCTTTAAATGTATCAATGACCCAATCAATAATATCATCTGCCTCATAGCCATCACATTTGTAACAGCTAAACCCGCAATAGCTCAAATACTCGTATAATGCCTCAATCTGACTGATAGCAACTGCATTATGGGATCTCCCACTTTTATAAGAACTTTCCAATTTTTTACGAAAATTTGGACTATCAAAGCACAGGACTATGTCATTGTACTCATACAATGGAACAAGTAATTGTTCCATGAAAAAATGTATTCCGCCAGTTGGATACCCAAAAGCAGATCTATCCTGATACCTTTGACTATACAATCCTGTATAAACAACTGCAGACACATCAATAACACACAATGTATTCATGCATTTCCTCCTAAATCTCTGCGCCAAGTGGCTTAATATTTCTAAGAAGCTGCTCAGCATTTAAAATACTTTGATTTATCTGATTCAAGTATTCCTGTGACTTTTTACAAACAAAGGAATCTGACATTACAATATTATTTAACGAATCCATAAACAACTCTTTTGTCTGTTCATTCAACCCGCAGATTCCAACATTACAAGCAGCTTGTGTATTTGCCACAAAATCTTCAGCTGAAATACCAAGTTTCTCTGCAGCCATTTCAGCTGTAAAATTCTGTGCATGCTCAAACAAATTGTTTATCATCTGTAATTCCTCATTTGTATAATCAGTAGGATGATCAATGTAAGGAACCACTGGAAGAGAATGGTCTACTTTCACCTCAGATGATTCATTTAAATTTAAAACTGCAACAGAAGTCTCAATAGCTTTCTTTAACTGTTCAAGATTTAATCTATAATCTTCAACACTTTGCTGTAAAATAATCGCAGATTTGCTTTTAATTGCATAATCAAACCAGTTCAAAGTCAGCAACTCAAGATAATCTGGCTTACGTTTCAAAAACTCAGACAACTCAAAGTTAAATACCTTAAGTTCTGAAGCACTAAATGCCTTTGTTTCATCAAACAGCTTTTCAATATCTGACATTCTATGCTGAAAGTAATCATAAATCTTTTGTAAACTTATGCCAGATTCAATAGAAACATTATTGCGAAGAAATTTCTCAGGCAATGCTTTAGTACACGAAAATTCATTCTCTATTATAAAAACAGCCGAATGACCTGATTCAGACAAAAGATCGCGATAAATTTTATTCACAATCTTATGAACATCAGAAGAATAAAACTCATTCTCCTGTATGTAAGATGAAATCATAGGTTGCACAGTATCATAAACTGTATGATTAATCTTTACAAATTTTCCTTTACTTTCACCAGTTAAAATTTTCTGAGCAACTTTATGAATTATCTCATTCACCAAATCAATCTGAGCAACGTCCTGAACACCGGCATTTACGAATGTTCCATAGGAAATGAAGGCATCTGGATATCGTTCACTGAAATAGCCGCCTTCAGGTGGCAGCAAACTTACCTCTTCAAGCTCTTTTGACTTCATTAAGAAATAAAGTTCAATATGCAAATTTTTAATAATATCGCTATTAGTAGAATCTCGCATAAACTGAATAATACTAGAAATTTCGTCAGTATCGTCATAAGCTAGTAAAAGAGTTGGTGCAGTAAAACCCCAAAATGTTCCTAGTCTCATTTTGCTCTCCTTTCTTTTCATTATATAAACGCGAAAAGAGCTACGTATAGTTTCCTATACCTAGCTCTACAAATTAAAGCATAAGTGTGATAACATGACAAACACCAGATTTTGGTGGATCCCCATCAGTCACATTTGTAATATTGTATGTCTCACCTAATTTATCATGAAAAGCCCAGAACTTTGTGTCAGAAGATGCTGTAACAGTTAATGCTACAATTGATCCCTCAATAGCAAAATTTGTAAGCTTTACATTTTTATTCTTCAGTAATTCAGTATCCTTTAAAAAAGATAAAACACCTGAACTTGTTTCAGTTGTTGTTACTGAAGAAAGTAAGTTATATTTAGATTTTAAATCTGTAAGTTGTGAAGATTTGTCTAAAAATGATGCATACTCCTGTGTATACTTTTTATTTTCAGAATTTCTTAAGTAGAGTAAACAGACATTTAAAATCATAGCAATAGCAAGGACTGCAACGACTGCAGTTAAGAAAGACTTTTTAGCTTGTTTCTTTACGCTATCAGCATGATTTTTTACTTTATGTGACTTACTACTCATTGATTCTGTAGTATTAGTTGCAGCACTTGTTTCAGTATCATCTTGATCATCTACTTTAGTTAATGCCTCCGATGATTTTCTGACGTTAGCAGAAGGTTTAGCTATAGATAAATCAGCATCTGAAGTAGCAGATGTATCATCAGTTACTAAAGTCTGTGCGCTGAATGGACTTGTAAAATAATCATCAATTGTATGCCACTCTGCCTGCATGACCCAGGCAAGATACGTCAAGTCATTTGTTACAGATACGTTATCAACAGCAAAGATATTGTCAAATACAGATGGCAACAAATCATAATCACTATGGTTTACCAAATTTACGATATTGTGCAAATTGTACTTTAAGTAATACTGCTGTATCATAGCTGCGGCAGTAGACTCTGTTTGCATGTCGCACTCAACAATTTTTCCATGATACTTTACAAGAATTCTACAAAGATTGTTGCACTCCATTACATAAATGCCATCTTCTGTGCAAAGCAGCTCCTGTTCAGTGTAATGTACATTTGAAACATGTAATGATTCAGCCAGATGCTTTAACTTTGATAAATCTTCCAAACTTACACAAAAATAACCGTCAGAAAAAGCAAGCGTTTCGTGTGACAACGCTACTGAATTCAATAAGATCTCTTTGGAAAAATAACTTGGTAAACAATAAGTTATTTCCGAAATGTTTTTCTCCTTCATTAAAGCATACAAATAACTAAGTGCATCCGATGAATAATCGAATGTTGTATATTGAAATAATGAAGTTCCTTTCATTAAAATGAACTTAATATTGGTTCCAAAATCAATAACAGCTTTAATCACTATTCATCACCCCCTAAATATTGAATATCAAATTGAGACGACTCCTGCGCAGATGAAGTGATATCAGAATCTGTATTTGACTGATCCTGAGCTGCTTCAGTTGTAGTAATGTCAGAAGGTGAATCGGTTACTTCATTAGAAATGTCAGAACTTCCTATAGTCACTGGTGTTAAATAAAGTGAAATTATTTTTTTATTGCAGTCGAAAGATATAGATGAAAATGGAGCGTTAACCGACTGAATATATTTAAATGCTTTGCTAAAATCATTATAAGACAAAGTTACTACAATTCGAGAGATTGTATTAGTGAAGTATGCAACATCATCAATTGTCTTTACAGTTACGATATTACTATAGTCACCAGCAGCATCTTTATCTTGAGCTGTTATCTGTAACAGCTTTGCATCTTTAGATGTTAAAAATGCGGATACAAGTTCTGAGTTAGAAGAATACTTTGAAATTGGTAATGCTTTTAGTTCTTCCTGATACTGGGTAATTTGCGAATCAGTATCTTTTATCTGAGACTCTAAATGTTGATTCACATCTTTAGCAGAGATCAGCTGTAAATATTGATACCCACCACCAGCAATACCAATAATTAATATCACTGCAATTAAAATCCTTTTCATAAAATCTCCAATCATAAATGATAAATTACAAAATCACTGGGTCATCTTCATCATCAGAATCATCACCTGATGGAAGTACTGTCGATGCAGGAATATAGTCATCAGGAATTTCAACAGTTTTGGATAATTCATCAACTGATGGAATCTTCACATCCAACGGCGAAATACTTGACTGCAGCAAAATCGCTGGAACAGGCACATTCTCAGCATCAGACAATAACCACTTGATATAGCTATCATCATAATCGCTATCATACCTGCAAAAAAGCCCACTAAATAACGAACTGATTGATTTTGTAGAAGTCTTTATATCTTCATCTGAAGAAGTTGCGGTAATGTCAACATCCTCATCAATAGGCTCCTGCTTATTTCGTTTCATAAATAGCATAAATACCTCCTAAACAATACTATCCATTGCATCAATTGCAAGTTTACCTTCACCAATGGCCGCAGTCATATAAACTTCAAGAGTCTGATTAGCCTTAGTTAAAGCGTCCTGCAAAACACGCTCCATTTGATATGGTTCATTGCACTCAAGCAAAGCATCAATTATGTCACTTGTAAATAATAAATGCTCTGCATATGGCTGATTGCGTCCAATAATATGACCTGTACCATTACACACAGTACACCCACTGTTTCTATAAGCAAAAGGAATCTTATACTTTTGCAACAACTCTCGTTTTCGTATATCTTCAATATCATCAACAAGAATTTGCTGCTGACAGTGAGGGCATGGGACACTAAACATTTTCTGGTTGAACACTCCATTTATCTGACTTATTACATCTTTATAGGATGTGCCATAGTACTCTTTTAAGCGATACGGAAGCAACCGCAATCTGTCCAAATGCATGGTTGTAATTACATGAATAGAACTATTTACCAGGTCTTGTACAGCAAATGCAACTTCCTTATTAGGTATCTCATTTAGAAAAGCTACATTTACATCTTGCTTCTTCGCTAAACGAATAGCGTTCAACAGAATCTCCTCATTATTTGCATAGTCAACCTGAGATACTGGCATCAGAACCTCAATAGGATACTCATAAGAAACCAACTTTATTGGTAACTTAACCATTTCATTTTCAATTGCAAAAGCTGTTGTATTTTTACCAGTTCTTACTGCACCGGTAATCAATGTGATACCACTACGTTTTCTAGTTATGTAACTTAGATCAGTTATGATATTTGGATGAAATCCAAGCTCATTCAAAGTAAATGATATGGTATCAGCTTTTTGGATTCTGATAACATAATGATAACCGTCTAAACATTGATTGGCACTAATACGTAATTCTGCAATTCCAGTTCCAAGAACATCTTTAGCAACTGCAGTAATTCCTTCTGCACTATTCAAATCCAATGAAGCAACATTTGTCTTTACCTCGACAAGCTTTGAGATGATCTCTTTATTTAAACGCTCATCAAGTGAAAACTCTGTATATGGATGCATATCACCATCAATACGAAAAGCTACAGTATAATCTGGTGTCACTTTAAAATGTTTTGTATCAAAATGAATATCCGTTGCATGTACCTTCAAAGCCTCAAGTAAAATACGTTTAAATAAAACTAGTGCGTCATAAGTTGGTGCATAATGAGGTATCATCAGAATACGGAAATTGTAAGGTGTGATCCGATGAAAATGTACGTTATACTGACTTAACTGCAATTCAATACGATTAACATTGAAAGAAATATCAGTAAAACCATAAATATACACATAAGCCTCTGATTCATTGCAATAATAAACAACTTCTGAATTAAAAGACTTTAAAATATGTGTATTATCTAAGGATACGAAAGGATAGTCAGTATCTGCTTTTAAAATATCAAGTATTTGCTCTCTGGTTAAAAACTTATACTCCTCAAGTATCTGAATGATAACATTTTTGTCTTCAATAAGACCTTGTTCAAAAATATTAACAACTTCCTGTGAAATGGGAAATTTTGTTAGAAAATCATTCATCAATATTTCCCTCCATATAATTCTTTACTGCAAGTAATGCACACCAAGAAGAAGTATCTTCCTGGCATGCATCTAAAATTTCATCAATATGATTTCGTGCATCTAAAATTGCATTTTTGTTTTGCATTAATAATGCAACGTAATACATTCTAAAATATTGAAGATCGGCTTTCTCACCCTTAAAACGACGGAACACAGCATCATTATCAAGAGTTCTTTCCAAAGTATCTAGAATATCAACTTTTGAAACGCACTGAATCTGCGCATCAGAAAATAATGGTACATATTCAAGTCTTGGTGTATCAAAGTCAATCTGATGATTTACTTTTCTTTCAAAAACATAAGGATCCGCATTGTCTAAAAGAATACTGCCAAAGATCTGTTTATTAACAATAATATCTGACATAAAGTCATAAGATGGAACTTTAACAAACCGGATATCATGATATCGTTTAAATATCTTACCCCACGGGGCTACAGATTCATCTGTAGCAATTACAAATTTTTTATTAGCATGCATGAGTTCGATGCTATCAAAAAATTGAAGCATAGATTTGAACTCTTTTGTTCTCGAACCAGGTAAATGCATACCAGCAAATGCGAAACCTAAAATGTCTGAACAATTAACTTTGATTAAACCATTAAGCGCCATGTTAAATGAACCATAACCCTGCAAATCAAAATCATATTTTTTTGACTCATGATAGATTGATTCGAGATAGCAGGGGCTTACAACAAATAAAGTACTCATAAAACCTCCTACTTTACAAGTAATTTTGTAGTCATTGTCTGTATAGGTTTAAGCAGGACATAAGAACCAAATGGGATACTATAGTCACTCTGAATAAAAAGGTTGCCCCATTTGTATTTGAAGTTATAAGGAGTCTTTATCTCTTTCTTAATTCCTACCAACTGCTTTTTAATATAAACGACTGGTAAACCTTGGCCTGAAAACTCGTTGTAAGTTGCAATATCATTTATCAGCAATTCATCTGGAACAATTGCTGTCATTGGCAAGATGATAGGCTCGTTGTGTATATCATCAATAGAAAAATTGGCATCAAGATACCTTAGACTGTTTAAAAAGGTATCAAGGTCAAAAGCACCTATATGAAAACCAAAAGCTGGTGGGTGCCCACCAGCATTGCAGATATGTTGAAATAAACTTAGATAATCTCTTGAGAATAAGTCACGCACACTACCCTTTATTTCACTGCCAGCAAAGCAATACACAACACAAGCCTTTCCATATTTTTCAGATAACATATTTGCTACAAGACCTGTATAGTTATAAATCTTATATTTTTCAATGTTATAATATTCTTCCACACTTTGAAGATCTCCAACCACAAAGTGATCCAATTCTGTAACTTCAATAATATCTGCAAGTTCTTTGGTTAGCTCACGAATCTTACCATAAAGATCTTCTATTATTTCGCATATAACAACTTCATTATTATAGTCAAGAGCATCAAAACACAGCTGATTTAAAACATCAAAACTTTCAGACCTGAATAAAGCATTTATCCTTGGTGCAAACCAAAAGCCGATATATCTTGCACCAAAAACGCTATAATCATTTAAAAACAACTTTATCAAATGTGGTAAGTTCTCACGAGGAATTGCCTTAGATTCATAATAAATAGCACGATTAAAAGAGTTAGCCATATTCATGCAGTCAGAATAAAGACTTACAGTCGCATAAGCTGCCAATGGTTTATAAAGGTCAAAGCCATTCTCCTCACAAAATTTACGAATTACTACGTAACAAAGAGCACCAGCGCTCAACTCAAATGTCTGAGTTTGTGTAAACATATTCTCCAACTTAGTGTTAATAATCGCAGTATTGTCATTAAACTCTTCGTAAGAATAGTTAGAAACATGATGATCTAAAACGACAATTCTAATGCCATGTCGTGCAACTCGATTTAATAACTCCATACTAGATGAGCCGGTATCGCACACAATAAAATAATCATATTGCCCTAAAATGGCTTGCTGTACTGCTAATGTGTCCAATGCATGTGTTCTCTGCGTATAGTGATATACATCAACTTTTTTTACACCGAGATGCTTTAAAGCATCTTCCATGATCTTTGCGCACATTAATCCATCAACATCATAATCACCATACACTAATGCTGATTTAGTATTACCGTTTGTAACTAAGTCAAGCAGAAACTGGTTCACGCGGAACCAGTTGCAAAAATCAGGACTCTGATAGGCCTGATGATTCAAAATATCTTGAACGCCAAGTCTATCAAGCTGATCATAAAAATTCAAATTTGTTTCAATCTTATCAAATTGATACATGTTCCCTCCTAAAATGAACTAAGAAGTTTATTAAGGTACAAACTCTTACCACTCTTAAGCTGGACCTGCGTATCTTCTTTGGCACTACCTGTCTTTTCAGAGGTATTATCTTCTTTAGCAGAAGCTTCATGTACTAAATCTGCTGTGTTCTGCCAAATAAGTTTATTATCAGATTCTGTAGAGCGTTTTTCTGCAACAAATGATTCTGAAATACCAGACGTTACCTTTTTATCAGGTGCCAATGTTTCCGTTGCAGATGATGTCACATAATTATCAATATTATTTGACTGCTGACATTCAGTATTATTATCAGCTTGTGGTGAATTTAAAGTTGATTTATCAACATCAGAAACACTAGAAACATTATCAACATCATCAAGATCATCTAAATCATCGAGTTCGTCAAAATCATTAAATTCATTGCAAGCTTCCATTTCTTCACTTGATAATGAAGTTTCAAACATATCAATTTTAGCAGGAGTTTCAGTTTTAGCTTGCTGTATTTCATTACGTGCCATCACTGGAGCCTCTACAAGTTTTTGAAGTTCTTCTGTATCAGCATCATCTTGACTTTCAAAAGCATCTGCACCATTCTGAAATTTTCCTGCAACAGGAAAATTATCTTGTAAAGCAAATCTTACAAATAAACTAGGGTTATCCTTAAAATAAAATACATGCAATTTAGAAATTGCTCTAGTCACTGCAACATACCATAAGCGTATCTCTGATTCCTTTAATGCTTGTTTCACTGAAGGCAGATATGCACGAGAATCAATGTTGTGAAAATTAGGATAAATTGAATCATCCATACAAATAACAATTACATTGTCAAACTCAAGCCCCTTCAAAGAATGAAATGTAGAAATTGTCAAGCCGGAACGCTCAGCCGTATAATGCTTATAACAACTCTTTTTATGCTGATAGTTCTGATAAAATTTTGTATAAAGTAATGGTGATTGAAAATACTTCAGGATTCTTGCCTGCATAATGTCATCAACATCAGGGAATCTATTACAAGATTTCTTAAATCCCCAAAAATACTTATTCATAAGCTGGAAGACAGCTGCAGAGATTTCTGCAACAGATGTATTAGAGATCTTTGCTGATAATTCTGCGAGAGTATTCATTGTAGTTACAAAAGATTCACGTTCCTGTAATTTACCATAATCAAAATCCTTGAAATGGATACCACGAACATTATCATTTTTAAACCGACCTTTTGCTGGATCATATCCAATTGCCTTTTGAAATTCATCTTTTGTACACGGAAGAACCTTATACAAAGAAATACAATTATGCATATCATAAGGCATCTCCAAAGCATTCATGATTTCAAACATATGTCGATATAACTCATGTGAAAAAGGACCAACGCCACTAATGACATTAAAAATAATATCCTCGCCCATTAGCATATCAGCTAAGATCGTGCTCGAAGCAGTCTCTCGGTAACAAATTACTGTATTCTCCAGCTCAGGCACTGACATACTCTTAACTAACTTCAAAACATTCACAAACTGGCCATTAAGAGTATTATATGATTCATATGTAACTTCACCGCCATCTTTAGTATTACGTAACACTTTATTAAATCGTAAAGTATTCATTTCAATAACTTTTCGTGCTTCATCAAGAATCCGCTTTTTGCATCTACGATTATATTCAAGAGAGTAAATTCTACCGCCATCAAAAATACTTGTAAACTGAAGAAGATTTTTAATATCTGCACCGCGGAACATATAGATGTTCTGATCCTCGTCACCAATACAAGTTAATGGTGTGCCGTCTGAAACCATCAGCTGCAGAATTGACCACATCAATGGTGTGAAATCCTGTACCTCATCAGCGATTACATACTCATAAAATCTCTGAACTCTTGTGCGTACAGTATCATCATCACGAAGCAAGCAATAAAATTTGTAAAGCATATCCACAAAATCATACTTATGACTCAGCTCTTTCGAACGCTCATATTGAGCAAAAATTGCCTCGATAAGCTCTAAAGGTGACCCAAGATCCACAAATTTATCACAAGACTTAAGCTCCTGAACAGATTGACACATTGTTTCACGATAAAACATGTACAAACCAAACATATCTGATGAATCAATTGTATTGGCTTCTTTGTCCATACCCACTTTTTTGCAGGCAATCTTGATCGCACGCATCATAAAAGACTCAGCTTGTGACTGCTCTAAAAGTGTTGCACCAAGCAATCCCATTTTAGCAACATACTCTCGTCTCCAAAAATCACAGAAACTATGCAAAGTACAGGCATTTATTTCATCATCAATGTCCAGTCCTTTAATATTTCTTGCTCGCAATGTTGCAACCATTCTTTTATGCTTATCAATCATATCCTGCACATTATGCTTGTTATAAACCAGGCACAAAATGGCAGCACCCTTAATTTTATGCCCAGGATGTAACCGTGATTTACGTGTAATCTTTTGCAGAATAGCTTTTGTTTGTGCCCATGTAGTTTTACCACCACCAGCCGTAGCAAGTACTAAAGATGCTGGTGGTTCAGCTACAGCAGCCAATGCAATATCTGGAGTTAGTGTCATTCCAAGTACGTCATAAAGCATTTTTGTTACATTTAAACGCACGACGGGAGATGCAATATCTGCATCTCCCGAAGCACCATCAAGATATTTTAGAACATCCTCGATCTGCATACTGTTAATATCAGTAGGTGTTGAACTGATGTAATCTGTCATGATCGGACCTCCAATCTTCTCTTTTAATTGTTACAGTATTCTGTACCATTGGATGTAAGCCCCCAAATGGTGTTGACATATTATCAACGATACAATCACGTTTTACATAATGGAAAATTGTGTTAAATTTTCTTAAAGACCAACTCATATCATTATAAATACCGGCTTCTTCAAATGTGAGACCAATATCTTTTGATAAGATCTGATTCCCTAAACCTTGTGAATATAGACATACTCCCATTATGTACCTCTGAACTGGGAAGCAGATGTGATTCTTTTTAACATATCCATTTACAAGAAATGGATAAACTACTTCTTTCCAATCTTCAAATAGTCTAATATCACAAAGAGTTTCTTTTGCCATATCTAAAGTCATCTCAAATGGCCGACATTTTTCACGAACAGGGTATGCCATAAATTTTGTATCTGCCTTGATAGAAGAAAGATATGCCATAAAGGTTTCATCACCCTGCTTATAAAAAATCACGTTACTAATATTGAAAGTGATCTCGGAAATATCAATCTCCTCTGCACAGTGGTACGAGAAACTTTTGTACAACTTCTGTAATCTGTCAGCCCCAGCTTTAGCAGTGTCAAAATCTTCGCTATTAAGATTAAACAGATTAGCGGTAGATAGAAGCTCAATATTTGGATAGTAATACTGAACAACCTCCTGACCAGTATCAAGTGTCATGGTATCAAGGTCAATTTTGCATTCAATAACGCGTAAAACAATATCACTAAAATAATCAAACTTTTTGTTTGGCAAAACAATAATCGGCTCGGTCTTATAATAAACAGCAATATCAGGAAGGTGAGAAATGATATACAGAAAATCCTCTGCATACATTGCATCGCGTGACATGAGATCACGTTGAAATCCGACCAACGCTCTGTAAGATAATTGGTCGAAGTAAACCAATTTATTATATTTCATTAAACAGATATAGGTAATGCAGCGACGATCACCATTTGAAAATCTGTTTGAAATATTTGACTCAGAAGCATCAATCATATCAGCTTTTACAGATGCAATTTTCTTGATAAAACGAAGAATAAGTTTAATTGACATTTCAAGTCCGTTGTATGTCTGTGCATCTCCCAAAAGATCCTGAAGTGTAAGTACATCATCAAGCTTTACTGTCGCCTTAATCTTTGGTTTTTCACTTTCAATCGCAGGTATATAAATATTTAAAGCGGCGGTTGCAATGGTAGCTCTTGGATAAACTTCCTTTAATCTTTCTACAATAGCAACTTTCTCAGATTGACTTAACGATTCATAAACATTTCCATCATCATCGCCTGGGCATTCGATAAAGATGAGACCAACATAATCCTTATCTACATCGGTAAATTTATCTCTAACCTCAGCATTAAAGCGCTCATCAGAAATAATCTGGTCAAATGTATGAATCGCAATAAAAACTCTCTGTCTAGGAACAACAGACAGAGATTTTGTAAAATTTATGCCATAATCTGAGAACATCGGAATTTCGTTACTTGAAACTACAGAGGATAAGCTTTCTGAAGAATCAAATAAAATCTGATAACAGTTTTGCTGGCTGTGCGTTTTATAAAAGCAGTAGATTGGCCAATACAAAGGAGTTATAGCATACTTAACAGATTCCTCAATGCACTCGGAATACTCGCTTAATTCCAACTTTTTTATTTCCATTACAACCTCCAATTTTAAACATCTTTAATCTCTGCAACCTCAGCAAATCGCTGATTTCCATCATGAACAGTCTCCAAATAGATTTCATGCCTGGATAAATTATTATACAATGCCGGATTTTGTGAAACGATAACTGTTTGTAACCCATCGTCAACAAAACCCTGTAATAGCTCACCAAGATCATCTAAATGGTCAACTCTTGCAACGCCAAAGGCTTCATCAATATAAATATTATGAACTCCAAGACTCTTAGTAATTGCTGCCACAGCAGATACACTGATAAGATACTGCATGAGTTTACCCTCACTAATACGTGGAGAAAAAGAATCTCCATTTTCATCATACAAATGTAATGACACCTTATCAGTTCTGCTGAAATCACAGTCAAGTTTCGCGGTAACATTTCGATCCGGAAAGATCTTACCAACAGCCTCAGTAATAATATCATTTAAATAATCAATTCTACGTGTTTGATAGTCTCTTGCTTCCTTAACTACTGCAGTTTGAACAATCTTAACAGCATTCACATATTTTGAAGCTTCATTATACAATGTCCTATCTTCAGCTAATTCTTTCTTAAACTGATCAATTCTTTCATTATTGATTTTCTTACGTTCTAATTCTGAGCGTGCTGATCTTAAGGCACGTTCATAATTTGCCTTGCTGGCTAAAATATTTTCGTACATTTTTACCTCAATTGTATAAAATAATGTAATTGCCAATTGTCATTTTATGAAAAAACTGCTTCTTTTCAAACAAAACAGTTGTTGATCCCAAACCAGACAAAATTGTACGTATCAATGAAAAAGGAACAATCAATTCATGTACTTTGTCAGATTGTGCCCTAACTTCGTCTGTGATACCAATTGGTATTTTAAATGTTGTTTCATCTTCCATAAATGTACATTGCTGTTTATCCAGATCTATGGTAAAATTGGCAATTTTCATTGGATGTGAAGAAGAATAAGCGACAAGATTTGTAAAATCAATCTTGGCTTTATACTGTGCCCTTGCCTGATCTAAAGAGAAAAACTCTGCATTACTTGATACCCGTAATTTATTAGCCAAAACTGCAAAGTCATCTTTAAAAGCACCTATGTAATTCTCAATTGAAAAAATTGTAGAATCGCATTTGCGTAATGTTTGTGCATATTTTGGTGACATACACAGTATTCCTGTATATTTCGTTTTTTCATAAATCCTGATGCCACTTTGCAAAATAACACTAATCACACCTGACTCAATGTTAATTACACCGCCTAATGCTGTACTAAGTTTTATGAGTGGTGCAAGCTTGTCAAGGCTTACACCACTAGGAACTGCTTCATTACGCAATAGCTGCAACTTATCCTGATAATTTGTACTATATACTTTCTGATAAGTAAAAGTTGCATCGCACAAAAGCTCAGTCCCAGCAAAGAAAGATACTTTAACATCAGAATCTTCTGTAAAACGAACTGAAAAAGCTGTTGCCCTCTTCTGCTGTTTTAAGATAGACCTAGCTATTCTAAATCCATGACTGGTTTCATTTGGTGTGTGCGTACAAGGCATAGTGATTATTGAAAATAAATCACTTGTATTCATTATCAGAGTTGCAGTTGTATCATGTAAATAAACATCAACATAATCTGTATCACCAGAATTAAGAAAATTTAAGAACACATTTTCATTTTTTATAGATACACTAAACATTTAGGCTCTCCTCAATGAATCGTTTCAACTGATTAATTCCGGTTTCGAGTTTTACCTGCATTGTATGTAAATACTCAGTATCAGTTTTTAATCTCTCAAGATCTAATGTGTTAATAAACGTAAGATCTATTTTATTTTCAGTTACTAATTTGTTTATGAAGTCTGAATCAACTTCTTGCAACTTTTTTTCAATGTTCTCCTGAGCAACAGTAGCTCTAGTCAGTGATTCATTATATAAAGTTGTCTTTTTTGTATAAAGATCATGTAATTCCTGTACTGTCATTATCTATCTCCTATGCTAATGCTTTAATAATAGCATCATGAATTCGTGTGTGTAGTTCTGTTTCGTAAGGATCAGCTTCACTTTCAAGTAATTCTTTAAAAATCCGTACAGCTTCAGTATTACCAGCCAAATGAGATAAAACATTATCAACTGGATTATCAGAATACCCAGGCTGCGATTTTATTTGTTTAATATTTTGTCGCAAGTCAGCTTTTTCTCGATTTTCAAGTACTTCCATTTCATGCACACAATCAGCACGCTTCATTAATGAAAACTTGTTATCAAACATACCTGTCAATTTTCCATCCTCTACGCAAACAACAGGTATATTTCGCTCTAAAAAGTTATCATTAACTTCATTAATATTGGTCCGCCCAATACTAGCTAAGTAGCATAGAATTGTACCGGCATTCGTTTGGAAAGTACCGTACACAGTATGTAAGTGCCCAAGAAAAGCATAATCATAACCATTGAAAATACCGGAACCCTCAATATCAGTAAGAACTCCATGCACTGGTAATCCAAGTTTTTCAGCAGAATTATTTAAAATCTCAGAATTAACAATATCCTGATGAAATAATCCAATATTATGCTTTCCTACGACTGGCTTTGCAATTGTGGTACCAAAATGATTAAAATGAAAAAGCACCTCGCCATCTGATAATGAATCAACTACTTTTATTACACCAGCTGATCCTACTGGCTGCCAGACTCTGTTAAGAATACTCTGCACCTTATCAGACTCAATGTCAGAAACCAATGTATAAAAAGGGTTTGAACTGTAATAAGATAATTCGTGATTACCAATTACGCTATAAATTTCACCAAAAGTATTTGCCCACATGTAAAAGAAATTGTTATCAGTGCATGCATTAAATACATCACTATAACTCCTGTGAAAAACATCACCAAGTAGCAAAAGTGTTATTGTATAACCCTTACGTTTATAATCTGCTGCAAGATTTATAATAAATTTGCAAGCATCAAGAACCTCAGCACGATAATCATATCTATTTCTCAAATTCTTGTAACTAAAATGTAAATCAGTTACGATAAGGTATGCATTTCTTCCCATTGTAAATTACCTTTCCATAAATAGCACACTCAGTTATTTTCCCAGAATGTTGCATTTCAATCTCCAGTTCCTGCATTTCTTTCTTGGCAGAATTAACAGTCAGCATTAGTGAATCAGTTAAAGCCAAAATTTGCTGTAAATAAAAAATGTCATTTATCAATTTAAAATGATTTGTCAAATCCGGAACCTGCTCTGTTAAATGTAGACTAGCAAGATTTAAGTCTGTCAAAATGCTTAACAAGCTAAAGATCTCATTACAATTCACTGGTGCTTCTATGGTCTGTAATTCTTGCAGCTTCAAATCGCTCAGTAATCTGATTAACTCAAAATAATTTGATGCATCGAATGGTTGATCTACTGTCTTTAAATCATTTAAATTGATGACACTCAATGACTTTAGCAATTTTAAGTGCTCAGCAATATCAGCTGGTTTGTCAGTAACCACAACCTGTGAAAGGTCAATACTCTCAAGCAAATCTAAAAGGTCAAGTAATTTTTTAATTCCGTTTACATCTATGTAATTTCTTGATGCTTCTTGTATACTATGCAAACTTTCAGCAACAGGAATTAAATCAAATAGAAAATCTTTCATTTTCTCCACACGGTCAAGCTCTAATTCCCTTTCAGCAACATCATAATATGTTGAATCCTGTATAGCACGCTCAAGTGTTTCGCAACGTGATGACAAAGAACTTAATGGATTCAAAACGTTCATCAATGTTGTATGTGCCCTCTCATTCACAAGTTCCAATTCTGGGCTCTCAACCAGTAAGTGTACCAAATTATAATTGTATTTCAGTTTACTGTTTACAAGTAACAAATCCTGATCAGCATCGATAATGTTTGCCACAAAGCTGGTTTCATCGGGATCAACAATTAAACCAAGTTTCTCAAGCACTTCCGGAAACTGCTCATATGCAGTTTTTAATTCCTCTTGATCAGAAGCTTTGTACATATAAAGTACATAAGTCTGAAAGACTTTAGTGGCTGCAATACTGCCATCATCAAATTTAAATAAGATTGTTGCACATTCCTCATGACGTCTTATTAAATCTTTTCGTTCAGCTCTGGAAAAGTAATTAGGATTGGTAGTAATCTTAAGCATCTTAAAAAATACTGATTTTCCAGTACCATTATCTGCAATAATTACATTTATCCTGTCAGTTGCTAAGTCGAAAGTGCTATTCTTCCAACTTTGGCAATTAATCATCTGTACTTGAACAATCATAAATTCCTCCAAAGTTAAATAGGCAAAATGCAAAATACTTGCATGCTGCCATTAACGCAAAAAGGGCACCTGTTGTTTTACCAACAAGTGCCCAACTACCAATTTAAGCTTCCATATCAATCTCGCTGAGATCAACTCCGGAACCATCCTGGAATTCCGCTGAGTTAAGATCATACTGCTTAGCTTCCTGCTTGGAGGCAGCCTCATCTAACACACCGGAGGCCTTATCGCTTACGCCAGCATCTGCTTCCTCAATAAGAGTAAGTCCTTCATCACCAAAAGCAAGTGAAATAATGTCCTTATTAGCCTTAAGAACTTCTGTTGTACAGAAATCATCATCAAGATCAAATACTGTAGGAAGTGCCTTGATAAGCTGCTGCTCCAGGTCCTCTGAATATTCTGAAACATAGATTGAGCGTAAAATTTCCTTCTCAATATCAAGATCGCTGTCAAGATACTCGCGTACAGCTGACTTAATTGTCTCGCACTCTGGAAGATCAGTAAGCTTGTACACAGGATTGTCAAATGTAGTATTCAGACCGATTTGCATTTTTCCTTCTTTTGTCTGCTCATCTCCATCAGTTGGGCAGTTCATATCCATCTCAAAGAAATCAAAATAGCGGTCAAATACAACGAGCTCACCTGTCATATAAGATGTTACTTTATCATGCAGCTTCTTTGAATAACGTGAATTTACAACTAAAGGCTTTACATCCTCAGCTGTTAAACTTGCCACATTAACATCGGCATTAATTGCAAAGTTGGCAGTTAGCGGCAGCTCGATAATCTCAGCCCAGTTAACCGGATGATCATCAGATACAGGATTTGTGCTGTAAATATCGCGTTTACGTGTCTTCTTCTGCTCATCTGTAAGGTTAATCTCTCCAGAAGCGCACTGATCTGCAAGATGCTGAATCTGCTCGTAAATCTTATTATTAAAAAGCTTATTGATCTTAAGAGCAATTGGTGGTTCGCCAACCAGCTCGCCAGTCTTTGGATCACGATCAACTTTAATTGCATAATCGCGTGAAAAGTCTTTTGTAATTGCCGGAATGTTCACTGTAACAACATTCATAGAAAACAGACGAGGTACCCGATACTTTGAAAAAATTGTACGGTCTTCATCTGTAAATGTATCTGTATCAGAAGTATCCCAAGAAGTAACGCCTGCCTGTTTCATCAGCACTTCTTTTGTTTTCTTGCATTTGGATGCATACAGCTTTACCATTAAGGCTGCCGAAGTGGCAGATACAGCCGGACGGAACTTATGACTTGGGTTAAATAACTCATCAACCTCTCCTGTCTCCGGATTGAATGGAATTGCCAGATCCAATACGAGTAACAGCTTACTCTTCTTTTTAAGTTTCTTTTTAAGTGATGGAATACGTGCAACTCTCTGCTTTGTCTGCAGTTCTTCAGAGCGCATGTTTAATTCACTTCCACCCTTCTGTCCAGCCTCGGACATACGTTCAATTAATTCCTGTGTGTTCATTGCCATAATTTTAATCTCCTTTAAATGTGTGAGTTATTAAGCAAAGCATAAGCTTCACTGGCAGGAAGCTAGATAACCTAGCTTCTAGACACTAATGCTTATACATAAAATTGTGTGGTGGAGGCACAGTTCCTGAAGCAATAGCTTCCTCAAGAGACATTGTATGAACTCCACGAGTAAAGACATTGCAAGCAGGATTGTCCGCCTTAGTCTTACAAAAAGTAAATTGGCAAACTCTTTCAAGTTTTGATGTATCACCGGTCTGCCCCCACTTTGCACAATTTGAGCAACACCAATCACTCATAATTAAACCTCCAAAGTAAAGAAAGATGCATTACAGTCTCTTGCTTCTGACAATTGCCGTATTACACTTTCTCGATATTCACTTTTCAATAAATCATCAATATCTTTTGTTTTGCCTTGACGCAACATAGTGATACGTGGATGTACTTTTTTCAAATCCTGTGCCAATTTTAAACCAGCTTCATCATTATCCCCTGCAAAAATTAAACGTGGGACGAAGCGAAGCATGGCTGCAATTTCTGGTGTTACAGTTGATCCCATCAACGCAGCTGCATTAAAACCAGCAAGTTGCACTGAAACAGTATCAAAGACGCCGTCAGTTATAAAAAGGTAACCATCATCTAAAGCACGCCTGTAGCAACCTTCCAAATAAAACATAAACGACCCTTTTTTGAAAACGCGTGAACTAGCATAGATATAATAATTCAAAGACCAGTCTTTTGTTTCCTTTGCCTGTAAATATTTAAATGGGTTGAAACCAACAACGCTAATGATGCGATCAGCCACATTATAAATTGGTATAACAAGGCAATTATTCCAAAAGCACTGATTCTCCCTATTATAAAAACCGTATTCTGGAGACACTATGTCAATATCAAAATACTGCTTGACATAATCATCATTAGGAATAAAAAAGGCATTGATCTTTTTAAAATCAATACCCTGCATATTTCTAGTTTGTCTAACCAAATCAGTGTATTTACACTGTGAATCGTAATCCTCTGTCCACACTCTTTGTATACCATTACGATAAATAGAATCCAAGCTCATAAACTACCTCTATTAGGAAAATACTTGACGAATAGTCTTAACACTTCCAAGATTTTTAGCATGCTCCTTAAGATAAGCCAAAGAAATGGATGATGTACATTTTTTGTATTCTGACAACTGATTAGCAATCACAAAGTATCTACTATGAAGTTTAAACACAATAGCCTTTGACAAAGCAAATGGATCAGTCACAATATCATCTAATGTACTGTATTCACATAATACTACTCTTGAATCATAAAGATCAGGTAGTTTAGTTTTTGAAGATTGTGTTGTGGATACACTCTCCAAAAATTTTGATTCATACTTAAGCATACTTTGCAGTATTTCACTGAATGTAGTAGCACGCTCTTCTGGTGTTAAATCGCCACGATAAGCCGGTTGTGGTAAACCTTCTATTACCTCCTGAAGGCAATTTTTGTTATTAGATGTATGCATAATATCTTCTAACAATTGCAAGCATCCAATATCGTCAGTGGACGCAAGTAGAAAAATCACAACAGCCATAGTGCCTTTTGGTAGTTGCTCAAAACACACTACAGGTGGATAATCCTGATCACAAGCAGCAAATACTGAATTTTCTTCCTGCTTTTTGATCAATGCTTTTTCGTACAATTCACGTAGCAAATCATCTGTAGGCGGAATAACATGTGAAAACCAATAAATGATAAAATTATCTTTAGATAGTACTTCCATACTCACCCCTAATTTTATTGTTTATCCTTGATTGAAACATCAGTATCTGCAAATCGCGTATTTCCTGATTTCTGATACTGAGACTGTTGAAAAAGTCTGTAGCATCTGCACTAACATAATCCTCACGAATAGCTTTACGATTAGCGCGAATGCGTTCATCAATTTTCTCACGAAGCGAATCACGATAAGAGGCAATTGACTCAAGAACCTTCAGATCCGGAAGAATTAACTCAATAAGATCATGATCAACAAAGATACAAGCATCAGACTCAATCTTACGAAGAAGCTTATTGCGCATAGAATTAACTGCCTGAATATTGCAAGCCGTAGTATCATTGTAAGCATACGTAATACACAAGCTATGCGGAATAATATTGCAATTAACTTTTACTGGCGCCACAATTACATCATAATTTTTAGCAACTAACAAATCCACAAGATCAGAGCAATCAACATTATGTGGCACCATACCACGTGATTCTGATTCCCTATACAGTACTGAAATTTTTGACATTATTTTATCCTCCTAATTATGTACTGTATTCATATACAATTGTTTCAGCACTTAAATCGGTACTGAATTTCCTTTATTTTAGATCACAAGTGGCTGTGGCATGTTTTCGGGGAAAGAGCGTGATTGCTGATTTACAAAAGGAATCTGGTTGATTTCTACAAAATTGTCATCAGAGCACTTTAAACAAATTGCAGTATAATCATCAGAAAAAGTATGCACCCACACTTCGGCTGACTCTAGTTCATTCCTCTGCATATAGGCAATCAACTCATGTGCAGAAACGGATGCATGCAATGATACATCACCAAGAACGCATGAACGTTGAAATTCATTCAAACTCATTTCCTGCAATTGGGAAACTGTAATTGTCTGCACTAAAAAATCTTGTGTAGTATTCTCTTCTTTACTCATAAAACTTCCTCCTTTCAATTCTCTTTAATTATAAATGTCTGCAACTTAGTACCAGCTGAAATCTCAACCAATCCCTCATCGCAGTTCAGATCAAATGCAAGATCAGAATTTAATAAATGCAAACCTGACTGTTTTAATTGCTTGGAACGATGAAACTTAAATACTGGTGCATTTAACAATGACTCATGAACAAAAACGCATGGAAAAGTAATCTCATTTGCAGAGTACTTTGTGTAAAGCAAATGTATCACTTCTATTAAAAATAGATTGTCTTTTAGTAATTGTGGCTGCAAATTAGCAGCTAAAAAATTCTGCATCTCTGGCAATGAGTTTAAAAAGACATAATTGTTAAGTCTTGCTGGAAACGTCAACACTGTAGTTTTTCCATAGAAACCAGGGAAAACAAAACCAAGATGTATATTATCTTTAAGTTTCTCTTCAGTATCCGGAGAATATCGAATCTGAAGTTTTGACAAATCAACCTTGGATTCATTTTCTGACATTCGTTCAAGCCATTCATTCAGATCTGGAATCTCAGTAGTATTTCTTAACAAATACTCCTCTGTAGCTTCCAACATTTTACAAATTGCACGGTAGCGCAAAGTTGTTTCAGCCGATGAATCAAGGTCTACCTTTAACTGGGCCTCAAGTAATTTTACATTTCCTTTTGTTCCAGTAAAACGTACTAAACCTTTCAAGAATTCAAGGCGGCTCTTTACCCTGGATTTAGAAAAACTCTGTTCCAAATCACTCCAAACTTGTTCTACTTTATCAATTCTCATAAAATCATCTCCTGTGGTTAATTGACTTTACATAATCAAGATGCTTAGCATGCAGTTTTTCTGTTTCAGTTGCAAATCGCTTACTAATTAAATCAATATCTTCCGCATGCCATACGCCTAAACGTGATGTATGAAGAAGCTGAAAAAGATTTGTATCAGTTACTAAAGGCAGCTCCTTCTTGGCAGAAGCAGTACGTTTATCATCCATGGTTCCAGAAGAAAAATCAAATAACACCATTTGATAAAATGGATGCTGACTAAAGCGATTTAACCACTGCTTAAGAATCTTTAAATGTAAGCTATTTTGTGAATAAACATCACAATCGTTACCATTAGAACGCTTTATTGTTCCTTTTCCAACCAACTGCTTATCACCTGCATAACTCTTGCACTCAAAAATGTAAATGCACTCAGGTGTAAACAAAAGTGCATCAATTTCAGTAAGAAATTTACTTGACTGCGTTTCTAAATCAGATAGAATTACACTTTTGTTATAACGCCAAGAAGCAGTTTTAGTTGGGTTACGTTTCATAAAATCCTGTATCATAATCTGCAAAACAGTCTCACAAACCTCACCGTTAAATATGGCATTTAACTCTTGGGTACTCATATCTGTTTGCGAAATAACAGGCTTTTTTAGCAACTCGTGTGCTACCTGAATAGCAGGATTCAACCCTTTTTTCTGATAATAATCGTTTAACAACTTATTTATTGTATCTTTTGGATTACTCATTTGATTCCCCCATATCAGAATTTACGATTAGTAAACTAGAATCTTTTACCTCATTAATCCAATAATCATAAGTTGTAAAGACAGGTTTCTCTACATTAGGTTCTAAACAGAGTTTATTACAGTATCTCCATGTCATCAGTGCACAGAGTCTACGAGAACTGAATAAAACCTGATTGCTGTCAACCTGCTGATATGTAAAATTTACATCATTGTAAAAATCATAACCCTGCAAGAAGTTACTGAAAATCACAACATTATTTAGATTGGCAGCGTGCAAATTATTAGCAGCATCGCGAATCTTACGTTTTATTTCAATGTCCACTTCATCTTGATCATTGGTTTCTAATAATGAATACATTACTTCATTATTTTCATTATCATAGAAAGTAACGATTGTTTTGCAATCTGGTGTAATCTGTTTAGAAATTCCTAAAGTAAATAATTTAGGAAGTGGTTCATAAGGTGCAACTTGTTCTGCATCAGGTAAAACAATTGTTTCATCAAAGTTTGCAACAAGATCCTTAAATTTGCTTTGTAATTCTTCATCAGGCACCTTGTAACGGTACCCAAAATCCCAGTCAAGTCTTAAAGGTGTCCAACCATCAACCATTACAGTTGAATGATCCTGCAGAACAGTCATGAGATCCATTGCAGACTTTTTAATTTTAAAAATAGGTTCATCATGACGTGTCATATACAAGCTAATATCATCTTCTGTGTAACCAAGATTATACGCAGTATCCAGAATATGATTAACTACGCTGATAACAATTTCACTTGTACCGGTCTGACAAGGTGCATTCAAAGCTTCGTATGTAGTTGCATTATTACCGGCACCAGAATAAATCTGCTGTACAAATCCAAAGTAGCTTGAAACCATAAGTGGGACATGATAATCAAGATACTGCTTTATCCTATCACGGTAATTAGTATAATTTTTAATCTTGTTCAGAAAGCCAACCATTCGCTGTACAAACACATTATCTTCTGGAAGAACAGCCGATGTTTGTCCATAAACAGGAGCCAATGTATTCTTTTTGTAGGTCTGGCGCTGCTCTTTGAATTTCTCGAGATCAAAATCCTCGCCATTTAAATGTGCAATCATTCGTGCAAAAGCTTCGTATTTGTCTTCACAAGAGTTAAAGATCTTATCATTCTCAGGCGTTCTTAAAAATAAATTGTATGCAATACGAAGATCTGATTGTGCAAAATCTCCCCAAGCCAAAAAGTATCCATCATCAACACAAATACAATTTGCCATACTTTTTGGAATCTGTGAGATGATATCAAAATCCTTATAATTAAAACGAAGATTTTTCTGAACAGATGCGTAGTACGGTAATTTAAATAATTCTGTGCCATCTGCCGCAATACCTGCTGGCTCTGTGCAATAGTCAAGAATAGATTTTAACTTGCTACACTTTGTACTCCATGATTTATATTCCATGTAAGGTTCCAAAAACTCTTCTGCATAATGTTTTTCCAGTAATGGTATAAGTACACGCTTGCTTTCCAATGAAGCACCTTTTGTCCTTGCACGAAAGAAATAATTTTCAGGGCAATGCTCATACTCTATTAAATAACGAATAATGCAATCAGATTTCATCCAATTACAATTATTTCCACTCTTGTATATCATACGCATTCTAGCTAAATCATAACAAGTCTCTGCATGTGCATTATAGTAATCAAGATCTGCTGCGATCTTTTTACGATCATACATAATAAAACCTGTACGATTGATTCTCTCATCATACAGGTTAACATCAATTTTGTTGGTTCTACTAATCTTATACATAAATTCTCCTAACTCAGATCCATTCTCCATGGAGCATCTGAATGTACATCTGTTGGGACAGATAAAACAGATTTTGTTACACTATTCAATGGTTTTGTATTTAAAGGATTCCTTGGTAGCCCAATAAAATTCCCCTTTCTACGTTCTGAAAGCACATGTACATAATCTGAATGATTGTAAAACTCTACACTGTGAAATTTCTTTGGATTAAAATAAGGTACTTGCTTCTTGATTTCATCATCAGTCAGCTTCTTAATTTTCAGAAGAATCAAGTGTGAAGCTTTCCAGCAAGCAATTGTTCTTTCATTATGTTCTTGAATACTTTTCATCATCTTAGAGTAATGCCGTGGATAATCGGTACTACTCTCGCAAGCACAAATATATGGTACAATTGATTTATTGTCATTCACAGAAATGCACAGTGTTGCAAGCTTATCACAATTTAAAAACATTGTATTATAATCAAAATCTTCATTTGTTTCCATCAATGCCTCATTAATATCTGGAAATACAACTAGATTAGAGCATCCAGCAAACATGTAATTAGCGGCAATACATGATTTAGGAAGAACTGGACCAACTCTTAAATCTTTACAATCTTTAAACATGTAATCACATATTTTAATACCATCTGGGATACTTCCCTGCATACAGCCATCTTTAAAGCTACCACAATATTGTAAATAGCCTAATTTGTTTAATGTGAATAATGTCTCATCAAAAATAAAATCTCCTAGAGGTCCTTTGTAATGTTTCATTTAGATTTCACCACTCCTTCAATCTCAATATTATTTGGATTTATTGTTTGTATTTTAAGACGTAGTGTATCTCCAACAGCATATTTTGGTTTACGTTTGTAATAGAGATATTTTCTTTTATCATCATTACCAACTCTGTAACAAATTGTTACGCACCAATGCACACCATCATTAAAATCACCTTGCTCAAGTTTAAAGACATTAGCATCCTCGTAATAATATAACAGTGGCGTCTTCTTGCCACGGTAGTGACTTGCTTTAAAGTAGCCTGCAAAAACAATAATGGCAATAAAACAAAATAGCTCAAGCTGTGCAGATCTCCTAGCAGAAGCTTTTTTATTCCTAATCTCTTTATAACGCTTTTTAAAGGCATCTAAGCCACTTTCGGATTTAGATGCCTTAGAATCATTCTTGGATGCTTCTGTACTCTCCGCTGTAGAATTTGCAAATTCTGTAGATTCGTCGCTTACTTTGTTCTCAGTATTTTCAGTATCATTTACATCCATAAATTATCTCCTATAAATTCATTTTCTTTGGACCATTTGTAGAATCAATACCAAAAAATTTATCAATCTGGTCTTTAAGTACCAGTGACTTTTCTTTACCGAGTCTCTTTAACAGTGTATGTAATCTGTCGTAATCTTTATCGCTAGATCCAGCGGTTGCACTGCGAGTAAGCATATCTGTTAACTCGAATGAGATAAACTCATCAAAAAGTTTTGTGTAAATGGCATTGGTGTATGTATTAAGATAGACAAACAAAGTTGCTGTATCATCATCAATGAATTTCTTCAAAGAATAAAAACCAACTTCATGTAAAACAAACCGCATAGCAACATTATTCACCGAAGATTGTGTTGACTCAAGTGAATAAATAATACAATTACTTTTAAAAGTCTTGCAGAACTCTGTCAATACTTCTGCAGCCTCTTTGATGCTAGAACCCTCAGTTAATGAGACTTCATTAACATACATAACTTTTTCAGCACACCCTACTGTAAAGATAAGATCAAGAATCTCAGGGTATGAATCTGTTTTACTGTAAATTGTATAATCTACAGCATTATCGCCAACAGTATAAAGCATAAGTACCTCCTAAACTCCGGGGTATTCCCCATCATAAAATATTTTCTTAAATTTCAGACAACCTAATGAAGGTTGTAGTTTGTCACAATAAACATCAAGAACTGGACCAACTTCTTCAGGAAAATCATCCTGAATATCAGCCTTGCTGAGATCACGATGTAATGGTTTATCAAAAATAAACCAGCGAATCATTGTTTTAATGTCTCCAAATTCTGCAATCGAATTGCAGAAAATTGTAAAACGAACATTAACACCTGTAGCATCAAACAAGAGTTTCTTCAAATAGTTCATGAATTTAGTTTTTGGATCAATACCTAATCCGAGTAAACGATCAGCCCCCAAAATCCAAACATTTAAGTATGGAACACGATCAAGTGTGAGACAGGAATCAGCTGCACCGTAGGTTTTCAGTAAGAGCAATGAGGCTCTTAAAATATCGATACGTGAATCATCATCTAACTGACCAAAACCATCGAGTAAATTAGGATCAGTAATCAAAAGATTTTTCATAAAGAAGAGACGCTTGCGATTAACTTGATTATCAAGTTCTGGATGCCCCTCAATTACAATGTCAAATACACTATCAGAACTGCTAACATCGATACCATTATTCACAGGGGAGAACACCAGCTCATCTGCTTTAAGACAAAGAAGTCTACGATAGATGATTGAACGAGCTATTGCAAAAGCTTGACTATGTTCATAATCTTTATCTTCAAAGAACAAGCTTTGTGATAATTCATTAGCACCATGCTCTATAAATGCAGAATTAGCGCATAATACCATATTTGAAGTTTTGGTTTGCTGTAATGCATTTATTCTAAGCATATCAAACAAACGCATTAAATCTGTCTGAATGGGAGAGACAACAACAATATTTTTCATCTCCTTAGAATCGAGATTCAGTGTAATGCGTTTTATTGAATCATCTGTGACAAAAGCCGGCTCTCCGAGATAAATGTTTGTTTCAATATCAGGTAGATTTTTTATGTGCTCCTTAAAATCATTGATATACTCAACATCATATTCATCATAAAAATTTAAATGATGAGTAACACCAAAGTCATGCCCAGCTTTAATAGCTGCCTGTGCAATTTCAGATGATTGTGGGTCAATGTAAGGTACTGAAACATTAATGTTATTCTTGGAAGTATCAGGATCGGTTTTATCCTTACTCATACTATTAAGATTCACAATGAGTTTTCCTTTACGACCCATATTTTTGGAAGCTTTAGCATTTCCAAGAATTAGTTCAGAAACAGCAGAACTGCAGCCCATTGCCCCCCTAAAGGTTATATTATCCAGGGTTCCTTTTGGGATATCAGAACCAAGTTCCTGAGAAGTCAAAAACAGATGATATCCAGCATTACGGCCCAGCCTAGCAAATAAATCTAAAGAATCTGTAATTCGCTTGCTAAGTTTGCCAGCTTTTGTAAACATTGTCTGGAACTCATCAAAAATCAAAACATTTTGTGGTAGTGTTAAGCCTGTGATTTCTCTAAATTCTGCTATCTTTTTGCATGGCTTTCCAAAAACTTTAGCAGCCGTAGCAAAAACATTGTTCAACTTAGTCATTTCAGCTATCTTTTGCTCTATAACAGAAAGTAGATAATAGACATCACCAGTCGCTGCAACAGTCTCTATCTGAGGCATTGGATTGTTTTGAGCTATGGATTTAAACTCTACAATCTTGGCATCAGAGAGTGTCAAATGCAATTCCCAAGGGGCATACAAAGTACAAGCATTGTAAATGATAGCATTAAGTGTTACAGATTTTCCTTGTCCAGTAGCACCAACCATTATACCGTGTACAACAGCATCCCCTAGCTCGGTATCAAAAACATACCGACTATCACCATTAATATAGCCGCAAAGCAGCTTAATTCCACTAGAGCTATCACCAAACCACATATCACTGAATGGTCCTTTTATTGGCTCTTTTACAACGATCTCTTTCGCAGGTGAAAAATCACCATCAATCATTTCGTCAATGCTACGTGGTATCTTAACTGTGTAAGGATACTGTCTATCGACCTTAGCTTCTAGCATGGGGAAGGCTTTACGCTGAAAACCATCCCCACTAATTAAACCAATCTTACTATGCTTTAAAGACTCTCCGACACAACCAGTCTGAGTTATGATATCATTATCATAAACTTTTATCACAGTGTCACCCCCTGGAATGATTAATCAATTGATCTAAAATAAGCATGCATTTCCTTCACGGCCTCACTGTTAATAAAACGAAGATTACTCTTTGCTGGAACTTCCTTGACGAAAGTATAAAAAGCTTTCATCATGTGAACAAGTAACTCCTTTACAGGATAAGCCTGTATGATCTTATCAGTATCAAGTGTCTGCACAGTTGCAGAATCAAGAATAATAAAAACAGGATCCGGAACGCGCATACCATTCTTCTTTGTCTTAATTCTTGGATTCTTAGCACAATAGCAAACAACATGATTGTTGTGATCAACGAATTTCACATAACCGCAATCAGCTGCAGGCTGCATTAAAAGCTGCTGACTGAATGAAACTTCATGATCTGTTGAATGACTTGCAAGATTCATTTGTTGTGGTGAACTACTTGTTGGTGTAGGTTGCGTAGACTCATTTGCAGATACAGTAATTGTTGGAGTCACATTTACATTTGGTGTGGCAGAATGCCACCATAATCTTGAGAAATTCTCTGTATGACAACCTGGTAATGGAACAGAAGGTTTTGTCACTCCCTTGTAAAAATAGGCTTCATCAACATAACCAGCATTAAGAATCGCCTGATGCCATAATTTGAAAATTCCTGTTGCATCTAAATCCGGTGAATAATTGATTGCCGCTTCATGATAAACTTTTAACAGATCTCGAACAATCATGTAATCAACTGCCTGTTTACGTCCTGGTCTTCCATTACGTGTTAAATTGTCAAAACCGGCATAAGTATCAAAGCTGTTATCATCAATGAAATTACACAACTTTGAACTCATCAATTTAGCGCTCATAATGCTAAACTGAGAATCTGAGTTTGATGGAGTTGCAATATGCAGATCTGAATAAATCTGAATCAAGCCAGTTCCTCTAAAAGTTGGGAACTGCAGCTGATCTTCTCTCTTCGAATTACTTAATACCTCATCAATTGTAGTATCATTCACATTTTGACCGACAGTCCAAGTATCATTGATGTATGTAATACCATCGACTGTGATATTACCAAGAACGATCTCTTTGATGACATCAATCATGCTAAAGTAAGACTGAAGTTCGATTGTTTGCTCATTGTCTTTATCAGCATATTGCTGTTCAAGCGTTACGCCAACAGGCATTGGCCATTCCTTAAAGCCAATATTTGAATCTGCGATTCTAGTTGTATCATTAATAAATCCAACGAATTTATAATCACACCCATTGATCTTTTCTTTTGTATAAGAAGCCAAGGATGGTCTGCTATCCATAGTAAAACCAGTGTTTAAATCAAAGCAGGTCTTGTAGCCATTGAAAATAATACAAGTAGGCTTTCTACTTCCCCAGCGTGCAAGCTGAATAACTGCCTTTGCATATACCTCTCTGCCAATGTCCGCTGCTGCTCTATCCAGAAAAACAATAAGATCTTCTGGTGCATTACCCGAATGATCATCTGTTCTAAAAGTGTATTTTGATTCAGCTGTATCAGTTGCATTACTGGATTCAATAGAGCATGGAACCCTTGTATTGTGCTGCCAATACCAAATATACAAAGTTTCGACTAATGTGTGCATGTATTCCATTGCGGTTGCACACATATCACCATTGTCGGAGCCTTCCTCCTCTTCTGCAATGATACCCATCCACTTGTTCAGAGCATCATAATACCGCTTCTCATTATCAAAAATTTCATCAGTATTATGATCACTACTACCGATTATTTCTTTCAAAATCAGTTCATAAGAAGAACCGCCAAGTTCAATCATTTTGGAAACTGTAGCAGGATCTTCATATGAAGCAGCTTTTGATCCATAAGGATCACTTACTTCAGATTTACGTGGCATAAATGTATGAAGATCTTTCAGAGAAGCATGTTCATCAGCATCTTCAGAATCATCATTTGGAGCCAGGTAATCCATCATTGCTTCATACATTGGAAGGTAAATAAATAATTCATCTGTGCATGTAGCCTGGAACTCTGTCTCATTATGTGGAATAGCAGCCATTGTATTACGCCGGATACATTCATTCATCCATTCCTTAGTCATATTAAGGAACTCAGGTGCGATATGATTTACATCATACTGAACATTAAGATTATGATCAATTGTAGTAAAATCAGTTTTTGCATAACAACATAAAATTACTAAATTGGCAATCTGCTCTGTCAACCCTCTCTTAACAAGCAAAGCAATCAGTTGTGACTTTATGCCGTCAGATAACGTTTTGCTGCCATTAAGCTGCTGCTGTACAACTGAAAATACAGGGTCAATATTAATCTCTGTGACGTTAGCAGGTAAGTTCCCAGCTAAAAGAAACATAGGGTTAGGAAACTCCTTTAATTTTGCAAACTGAAGGTTGTATCCCTCATACATTAAACCCTTGCTTGTCTCTTCAGATGCAATCAGGCGATCAATAGTTAATAAACCTTTGTCAGTACCAGCTGCACCAGAGTTGTCATACAAAGCAAGGAACATTTTTACCTGATAAGACTCCCCAGAGTCATTCGTAGTGGTAATCATAGAATCCAATAAAATCATAGTAACCTCCTAGAAATAAAAATGGGTTTGCATAATTGCAAACCCATTATTTTATGAATAAAGAATACATGCGATTTTACTCACATGTATTCTGAATAGCCAAAATCAGACTAAACCATGACACCTGAAGCGTCAAGCTTACCAGCCTCGAAACCTGTATCAACTTTGGACACATCACCGATGTTAGCTTTCTTTGCCATGAACTCAGAAAGATCAAATAACTGATCAAAGGTACCCTTAAGCTTTGTTAAGCTCTCGCAGAATCCCTGATTGTAGTTATCAGCCAGCGTATGACAATTTGCGATTGCCTGATCAATAACATCAGACTCTCCTTCATGAGCCTTCAGGATACCAGCCAGTTCCTGCATAGCTGCAATAATATTCTGGTTTGTTGCTTTATTTAATGCATTGTAAGTTGCACCGAACTCTTCCGCATTTAAAGTATACATAGACATTCAAACTACCCCCTTTCTAATTTCCTAACGCTTCATCAAGCTTCTTGTAGTAAGTTACAAGAGCAGTTAATGAATCGTTCAAGTCATTTGCCTGCTTAAGAACAGCTTCAGCACCTTCAAGAGCACCTACGCATTCACTTTCCAGATTCGGGATCTGATTCTTACGAGCAAGCTCAATAGAAGCTTCGCATGCTGGTTTAACGCCATTAAAGGCGTCCATAATTGTATCCTGCAGCTGAGTAATTTTAGTAATTAACTCGGTATCAAACTGTTGTGTTTGTGGCATTTTAATTCCCTCCTATTTGTTATGATATATTTGATAAATGAGAGTCCGAGGTCTCATTGATCACTGTATGTTGTTAGCATGAAATCCTTGGCACGAGAGTTAACTTTGCCATTCTGAATAACAAAGAATGTATCAAATGTGTCAATAACGGATTTACTCTGCCTACCTAATGCTGAAAAATCAACTTCGTCAAGAAAAGCACAAATGTAAATACCATACATCCCAGCAGCATGCGTAACAGAACTTAATTTTGAAATAATGCTGGTATCTGGATTAAGTAAAAACATGAAATAATACGGAATTGGCAAGCTCTCAATTTTTATCATATGTTCATTGTAAGCTGCAATGTTACCATCTTGCCTAAAGTTCTTTTGACGTTGAATTATTTCAGACCGGTAATTATCCATAACTTCTGAAAAAGTTGCCTCATCAGAAATTATTTTAAACAAGCGTTCCGAAGGATCTCCCTTCTTTACGCTTTCAGGCACAAAGAAAAGACAATCTTGTCCAACATTCACAGAATCGAAATAAGTAACTTCATAAGCAACAGGGTGCAATCTTGAACGAATCTGTACATTTAAAAGCTTAATAAAATCGAGAGCTTCTTCTCGATCCTTGTAAATAAACAAAGAACTAGACTCTGGAAATGTAAACATTGTAAGCTTTTTAGTAACGTCATCAATATCAAGTAAAAACTGCGTATCTAAAACAAAGGCATCACCAGCCTTTTCAAAGTTAAGAAACTCAGATTGCTTGGAACTGAAAACCTGTTGCATTTTACTTTTAATTTCATCAAGAGTTGCTGATAATTCGGTTAGCTCTTTTTGAAGTGTCATCTTATTTGTAATAGCATCTGCTTCCCGTTTTTCCAAATTTACCATCTTACTATCTAAAGCAGTCTGGATAATGGAACCATCATAACAAAATGACTCTTTTGAAGCATTAAAAGCATTGGCTTGCTTTTCAGTAAGTTGTGCTAATTGCTGTTTAAGATGATCGACCTTCGCCTGATGTTCCTGCTGTAAAGTAGCTCTTGCTTCCTCAGCAGCATGAGCTGCATCTTCATGCATCTTTGCTTCAATGGACTCAATATTGTCAACGATTGCTTTCTGAATAAGCAGTACCTCATAAACACTGTAAGTCCTAAAAACATGAAACAATCCAATAACACAGACAAAGACAATGTAAAAAGGAAATACAAACTTATAAAGTAATGCAAATAAAACAAGCAAAGCTATTGCCAGAAAAACGAATGCACCCTTTGAGTTAAAGTTACCAAGCTCAAATGACTGTAAACTATCCTCGATTTTCATAAGAAAATCTCCAATGAAATCAGGACGCTCAAGCATTTCAGTTGTTTTTTCTTCACACTCATTAAAGTAAGCGATAGCACGATCTAAATCATTTACATCGAGATTCATCTTGCTTTCCTTAAGATTCTGTGACACATTTGTATACAAACGTGTACCAACTAATTCCTGTAATTTAGATCTAAGTTCAGATGACATTTCTTGCAGTTGCTGTAATAGCTGCTGCGTGTTTATGCTCTGTTCAAAGAATTTTTCCTCAGTAAGTTCATTAAAATCGTTTTGAAATTCAGAGTCCTCTTCTTCCAGCTCCTTTTTTATCTCAGCTATCTCATTATCAATAGGACCAATAATACTGTTGAGATGATCTTTATACTTTTGCTGGTAGTCAGCATGCAGATTAGATTCAGAACTTGTTTTTGCTGTTTCTTTCTCCTGCTCAATAGATTTTAGTTCATCATTTATCTTTTGAATTTCATGATGTTTTGTTGCAACTGCACGATTGTATCTGTGCATCTCTTTTTTCAATTCTTCGTAATCGCTCATGCATTACACACCAAAATAATGATTTAAAATCAGAAAAGTTACAAATGTATCATAAAGTGAATTATGATACCGTTGTGAGAAATCTACATTAGGTGCTTGCGCAGCAATTCCGTCATAAACATGATTTATCTGAGCCTTAGTGTATGGAAGTTTTGTAGCTGCAGCCTGCAGACTAATTCGACTTCTACCAATTTTACGGCAAACAGCACCCATTAAATCAAAAACAGACTCACGCTGTTCTCTGCACTTTTGCAAGTCTTTATAATAATTAAAATGAAAATAATCTTCTAACCCATTATTTGCAAGGGTTTGATTTATTAAACGTTCATCAAATCCGCCCTGACTCCATGAAACCCAAATAATATTATTTCCTCGCAAAGACTCGATAAATTCAAGCCAGTTATCCTCAAAAACTTTCTTTTCAGATAACTGAAACAACCTTGCTTTATCAATGCCATGTGTAGAAAAAGCACCTGTGCTGATTGGCACCTGCGTATTACAATAAAAGTTGACTAAAGATTCTGTATACAGAGTGTCATTCATCACAATAGCACTAAATTGAATAACTTCATCGCTCTTTGTAAGTCCTGTAGTCTCCGTATCGTACACAACAATCTTAGTTGATGGATATAGTTCTTGGTTCATTATCTCCTCCAAATGTATTCATAAAATCTTCCTTATCAAAATGAATGTCTAAGCTTTTGTCAAGCGGCCGTAAATCATTGATATACAAACCAGTTTGAAGCATACCGTTAGAAAACAGCTGGATTGCTTTGTCATCATTATCAATGGCAGTCAGAGTCCCAAAATGTTGCAAAGAGTACATAACTTCAGGAATATTGAATCCGAGGCAATGCATCAACTGATTCAAAGGTACATTTATAGCGGCCGAAGCAGCAAGTTGTTTAATGAAGGAGGCTTCTACCGTTTTCTTTTGTTTTCCAGTACACTCATTTAATGCCAAAAATGCAAAATCCGGTGCAGTTTTAAGCATAACCGGATTAAAAAGATTGCAAACAATGGAATAAACTGTTTTTAGAATACTCATTGCATCTGTATCAGCTAATGAACTGTAGAACGTTGAGCCAACAAGATACACTTGCCTTGTCCGAGGCACATGCTCAAATGTGATCAAATTCAATGCAAGTAGGTCTTCAACTGTCACAGTCTCCTTATTTTTATAACTGTAAAATAAATACTGAGGTAATGTCAGTAGCACCTTAGAGTCAGATGGCGTAACTGCGGCAATAAGTAAATTATTTGGATTAAGCAAATACTGAAGTAAAAGTGATTGCATATCCATAGCAGATACAGATGTGTATGTTGTGTCGAGTGCAAGGCATCCAATATCTCTATACTTAAAACCGACTGCAGACAGACATTTCCTTATAGTAATGTCATCTACTGACTCTATACTAAGACCTGCTAATGCGTTGCATACAATTTCAAAATGCCTACTTGGTACAATAGAAGTCTCTGGAACTCCAGTAAAGCCAATTGTGTAAAAACAAAAATCAATGTAATTCTGTCTTGGGATACCGGAATTTGTAAACAATGAAAAATCAAATGTTGAAAAATCGCCATGAATTGCAAACCAATTTTGCAAAAGTGTTTTTAAATCCATAAATGAATTACCCCCTATTAAATAGAATAGAAAGACTGCACTCTAGAGAGAATTGTGATATAATCATCAGAAGTGTGCAAAAAACGAATTAAGGTAGTTTGTAATATTCTTATGAAAAAATCTGCCGGTGCAGGAAATGTCCTAATGGTGAGCATAGCATCTGAATATGTATAACAATTACATTGCAGTAGCTTACTTACTTCTGCTTTAACTTCGTTATCAAGGACACCAGTTAAATTCTGTAAAAAGGTAGAAATTAAAATCTGTGTGTCTGTAACAATAATCTTGCTATTCTTAACGTGATAAACAGATTTGATACCAAAATTATGCTGTAACAAAATTGTAAGCTCAGCATCCGTGAGATGAAAAATTCCATCATCAACATTGTAGGTATCACGGTATTTTTGCAGCATACTGCTAAATGTGTCTGTTAACTGTTCAATTAACTCTTTATCGCAATAACATCTTAACAAGAATGTAAAAACATCTGAAGTTAATGGTATTGATAGTAACTGCAAATAGAGTGCATTTAACTTAGATATTACGCATGGTACGTTTTCCCCCGAAATACCAAAGCAATTGTAAGCATGCTGAAAACCATAGGTATACGTGCATAACAAAAAAGTTTTTGTAAGTTCCTCTGGTGTGTACAAAACTATTTTGTATCCAGATTTTAATGTATCATCTGCAATTGTGATAAAAGGTACTCCAGAATTTGTTAAACTAATCATTTAAACCTCTCATAATTTTGCTTCCATTAAAATGGAATGTATTGTTTCTTTTGATGGACGCTGTTGTTCAAGAATGTGAGCACCAGAGCGTACAATTGAATTGTATTGAGATTCAACCTCTTGATATAGACTATCTCTTTCAATGTAAGTTCCTACAACTCTTATAAACTCATCAAGTGGAATATTTCTACCAGAAAATACGATAGAATCATTTCCAGACTGCTTACACTCCTGAATCTTGTTTACTATGTTTCTGACTGCAATAGGAGACATGATCTGACTTAGACCATAAGAAACTACAGTCCTAGGACCAATGTAAATTTTTCTGCTGATTGAAGGAAAAACGCTGTTAGAATACATTAAGCCCATGAAAATGTCATACCATAATTGTGGTGAAAATCTCATAAAATGTTCCATATGAAATTCCTTACAAATTTCTTCCTGAGTCATAAAGTATGCAGTAATTGTATAATTATCTTTAGCCAGTGAAACGAATCGATTTGTTTCTTGTGCTTTTTTGTAAAAATTTGTCATTGTGATTGCATTATCCTGCTGCGGATTGAAAAATAAAGAACAATCAATAAAGACAGGCACAAAAGCGTTCAATAACCGATAGAATGGATATGCTTTATACAACCTCATTACAAAGGAAGAATCCTTACCATTAAAACCACGATAAACCAGATCTCTATAACTCACACGAGAATAATCCATAAAGGATTCCATGAATTTACCGAGTTCCTGAGCTGACACAGGTGTTACAGTTTCAAAAGTGGCAGAATTAAGATCAAATGTATTTCCACGCTTAGATTCCTCAATCTGTTTTTCTGCAATATTTCTAGCAATTAGGTAAACTTTAGTCTGAATAATAGCTACACGCATTGACGGATACAGATCTAAGGTATAATAATAAGGGTCGACGACAATTGGCAAAGAAGCACCATTAATTGATGTTGATCTCATTGCAGAACTTAGCACGGCGTCACCACCCTTGTATACAACCTGTGTATTAGATCCATTTGCTGTCTCCTTGGTCTTTTCAATATAAAAAGACAAAAACTTTCGTGTCGCATCCTTCTGAACCTCGCAAAAGACCTGCTTACCTGACCATGTCATATATTTACCATCAATTATGATTTTGCACTTTTTCATATTATAATGTGGAAGCTGCGCAAGTAAAGAATCCTGTATCGAAAGCTTTACTGAACCATTTCCAGCTACAGTTGACATTAAAATCCCTCCTTTACAACAGTTTCATTCTGACAAGCACCACCAGTCAAATACCCAATTTTACCATCTATCAATTTTTTATGACTGCAAAATAAATAGTATTTAATAGCCATAACGTAAGAACTGTACCATATGTATGTTCGCTTAATGTATGACATTACTGCATTTAAGCTGTTTATTTCCGGAATACCTTTTTCGTTGTAATCAAGACTACTGCAAACATTCTGTAAATACTTGACACGAAAATCAGCTGACAAAGCTGGCTCTTCACCTTTCAAAATTGAATTCAAAATATTAATTCTGTCACGTTTATTTAATTTCACCATATCAGATGTAAATTCAATCTTGTAGCTGGTTGTATACTGTTTGGAACCACCGGCCCAGGCTACTTCTTCCTGATCAACAGAATAAAACTCGTGCATCATATCATCTAATGCTTTTAATACAAATTCACAGCAAGCCTGATACTGTACAGCTGTATTTATAACAGGTCCAGCTAAAACCTTACCAATGTTGTCAAAAACAGGTGCAAACTCTAATTCATAAATATCATAATCGATGTTGTTGATAGATTTTCTAGCCTTATACGTTCCCATTGGAGTGCTTATACCAGACGGTACACCAAAATAAAAATGTTTTGTTTCAAGTTTACTATTTGTCTCAACAGCAAGCATTTTATTATACAAACCATCTTCTGTAACAATTGGTGTGAAAATACTCATTGTTGATTTACTAAATTTCACATTATGAAAGTAGGTTACACCTAACCCTGTCCAATTTTTAGTTGAATCTGCATCAGCAATAAAACTTTCTGCAAGTTTGTCATCAATGATAATAAAATTATTATCACTGCCTAATCTCAAAAGAGAAAAAATAGTTTCCCCAAGAGAGACTCCAATACTTGCATTCAGCTCTGATTCAGATAAGCTGTCGCCGGTATCAATTTGCACAGATGGATTACAACGTAGATAGTCATCCTCTAGACTAAAGTCATAAATAAATCCAAACGATAAAATACTATGCAAATCGCAGGTTCTGTGTAAAATCACAAAACTAAAAGTCTCATCAACTAAAGCAAGTTCATAAGCATCTTCATTGTTTAATCTGGTGTAAATTTTATTCAAGAAACAATATCTAATCTTTTCTGCTGAATCCATGATAACAGAATTCAGCAAATCAAAAAATTCAGTCTTAAGCATAAAACCTCCTTAAAATTTATCAAATGTTAGAAATGGCAATTACAGCTGTTACACTGTAATTGCCCAAACTTAAAGAGCTTGCTCAATTATTTGAGCAATTCTGGTATACAAAACTTTTGGTGAATTGTATGAATATTTAGCCTTCGCTTTTGTCACATTACTGTTATAAGAACCAAATAAAATTGCTGCTGAAGTGCCTTTATAACCTACAGCATATAACTGTGTTATAGCAGACTCCGCTTTATTGATACCCATAACAGATGCTTTCCCATAATCATACTTATCAGCTGGCAAGTTCTTTGAGGCAGGCAGCTCCTTAGCCAAATCTTTTTCTGATGCCCATTTAGATTGCAAAGATTTTGCAAACCCCTTATTAGATGCACCAGAATAATTTTTGTACAAGAACAAGGTATTTGTGGTAACTGCTTTTTTACTAACTGAACCAAAAGCACCATCATTGAAACCAATCCAAATAACATAATCCGGATTCTTATTAGCAATATCTGAAGCAATACTCAGAATATCCAAAGTAGCATCCGTTCCTAGAAATGAATTTGGTGTATCATTCTTATTGGTGTACTTACGCACAGAATATGGATACATCACATCGCAGCCATCCGCTTTTAACTGTGTGCCAATTCTGTAACAAGCATCCCAAGCGAGTTTCCATTGCATCTGAGTTAATGCGCCAGTTTTGTCATAATAATACTTACCTTTAAACTTATTCATCCCGTAGCCATTTTCTGCACTTGGATTCTTTACATTTTTCACTGCACTTCGATATGCTGTAACACCAAATTTTTTACTGCTTGTTCCATATTTCTTCTTTAAATCGTCATACACTTTAATAGTTCGACACAAACGCTGATTGCCATCTAAACCACAATAAAGCGGTGCAAGGTACACTTTCTTACCATTAAGATCAACAGTGCCCTTTGCTTCAGAGGCTTCCGTAGATTCTGCAGTATTAGAAGACAGTAATGAACTATCTTTTGTACTAGAAGCATCACCATTAATTGTTGGATCAGGACCTGAAAAATCGTATGCCGGTAAGGAATTAAGCTTACTCTCTTCCACATCGTTAATATTGTAATTATGAAAAATAAATCCCTCGCGATTTGAATAAGCACTATTTCCATCTCTGCTCTCATCATCGTCTTTACCAAACCAATTCATGGAAAGCTCCTGCTTTAATCCGTTATCTCCAGTAATCCAGCCGCTAGACTGAATATCATCAACGGAGCATCCTGTTAGTAGAAATGTAGACAATAATGTAAGACATAACAGTCTTTTTAATACTTTAATAATTCAACACCTCCACTGATATTGTTTCCTAACAAATCAGTAAAGTAGACTGAGGTATCGGCACCAGCCACTAAAAGTGTATTGGCTTCCAATAATTGCATTGTACGATTAGCCTGCATTAAAGCATCATAAATGATATGAGCATAGACATGCAATGGCTTAGAGTTTTCACATATACTACGCAAAGTGTCTAAAACAAGATAGCGAATATTGTCATCACAGTGCACATCATTGTAGGTATCCAATAATGTGATTTTTCCAAGCGGGCCAAGCTTTGCGAATTTCACAAGAATAATATAATATTGCTGCATTGCAATAAAATAGCATTGCAATAAATCATGCAAATCCACTCCTGGTAAATTCTCGAGGAACAAGAGATTTGATAATGCCATATCAAATAACTTGGCAAAGGCACCAACGCGCCCATTACCAAGAAAGTCAATAGTGAAATTCTTGTATGACTCCTCAGGCAGCTTTGAGCCAATTACTTTTTCATAAATGGTTGCCGCGGCAGACAAGTCAACCTTGTATGAACCAAGGAATGACATATAATCAAAATCACCTGAATACAATGAAACGCCACTATTACCATCTAAAATGATGGAATAAGTCCCATTAAACACCTGGACCTCGCCATGTATTTGAACAGGTTTCCTTGCAAATGTCTGCGAAATTTTAGCACTTTCCTCACTTAAATTAAAAAGTCTTGCAGTAATAACATTGGCATTCTTATCCTTAAGCAAAAAAGTAGCAAATGTCTGCCCAACTTTTGTAAACTTTACTGAACAAGATTGCACATAAGCAATACAATTTAAAGCCTGCCCATCATAAATGCAAGCAGTGTCCAGTAACTGACACTCATCTGGTACTCCAGTCAAACTACTGATTGTCATCATTTTGAGAATCCTCACTTTCTACAGCTTCATAGTAATAGTGAGATTTATCCAAAAGTAAAATCCCAACAAATACTATATCAAGTGCAACATCTGCACAAAATACTCCTATTCTAAACTCACTTCTGTGTCGCAGGAAAAACCAACCAAATTCAGCTAAACGAACAATAGTTGGAAATACAACAGGTAAAACTGTATCATAAACAATCTTGTCATCAATTGTAGAAACTACTTTCTTTATATACCCACGACTACTGAGTTCAGCAACTGTCCAAATAATTAACATAACTACCGTGAATAGATTAATATTCAAAATGCTGCCGCTTAAGACAGGTAATATTAAGTTCACCAGAACAATTGCAAAATAAATAACTGTGGCTATTCTTACAAATAACAAAATAGAATTTGTATATTTCATCCCTTACCACCTTTAAATTGCCTAAAAATTGCTTCAACATCAGCTGCCGCCTCTTCAGCAGAAATTGTATGGCTAGCTAATCGTACCTCATCTTTATCGGAACTATAATCATCTAGATCGTCTAAATCATCTAGATCAGATAATGGCTCTGCATTTGAATTATTAGTTGCATTTGAAGATACTGAGTATGCTGAAGTATCGGCTGATGATTTTTTCATTTCTTGATTAAGTTCTTCTAAGATTTGATCTTCAAAAGAAGACTCTTGATCACTTGAATCAGACGTTTTATTATCTTCGCTATCAGACTCGGAACCAACTTCAGACTCTGATGCATCAGGTGTGTCAGAGTCTGAAGTGTCCTCATTGCTGGAAGAATTGTTTGTATTAAAATACAAAATATTCTTTGTTTCATCATCCAGCCAATAATGTGAAATATCAAGAAATGTAATAATTACGGCAGCTATAAGTAATAGCAGCACAATCATGATGCTCCGCCAGCCGGTGGTGTTGCTGAACCGCCAGTACTAGAACCACCAGAACCGCCTTTTCCGCCTTTGCCGCCCTTATTAGCATAAATAACAGCAATAATGATAATAAGAAATAGAATCTTTGTTCCCATTGGTATATCACTAAAAGCTCCTAAAAAAGCGCTCATACTACCCCTCCTTTACAATTTTATAAATTTCATTAAAGTATTTGCATCGTTAAGATCAATTTGTGTTTTATCACCTTGAGACTTACACAAAAACACTTTATAATTGCCAATGTTTTTTAAAGCTAACAGGAAATCCAAGGTTAATGGGAATTGCCCGATTTCAACCATGGAACCTTCACACTCAAAATACATTGGCAGGCATAAATCTTTTTCATCCTCTTTAATCGTTCGATTATGGAAAAAGACAAATTCACTCTCTGTCTCAATACCATCAATAACAATGCATGGATATTTTGAGATGGATGATTTTTCAATTAAATCGTCGACTTCCTCGAGGTAAATAGAATCTTCTGTCATTAGTTAGCTTTCTCTGCAAAGATATGCAGCGTAATTTGTGATTTCCCATCTGTTGTAAGTTTCTGTTTAAAGTTACGGCACTTCGACATAATGTATGTCCACTCATCTCGTGAAAGAAGAAAAGTGTTATACTGTGAATCGTGCCAAGAAATAGTTGTTGCTAAGTCAAGAGTAAAAGGAACTCCCTCTGACAAGCACGAAACAATCTGCTCCAAGTAATGATCACAAACATTTAAACGAACTCTATGAGAAAATGCATATCGTTCATTTCCTAATGTGAAAATTTCGTGACGCTTTAATTGCGCAACCTCAGGCGCAATTTCTGCCATTTTCAATGGAATTACGCTAATTCCGCACTCTTCTTCAATAGATTCCAAGATATCCGAAAGTCTGCCCTGCTTGTCAATGATTGTATCAATTACGATTGGTTCAATTTCCGAGAACATTACGGGAATATCAGTCTGTGGTTCTTCTGAACCTAACTCAAGATCATTACCGCTTGTAACAACCTGATCCTGATTATCAACTGTGTTTTCAGGTGTTACAAGATCATCAATAGCCATGTTAATAATACTCATTCATTTGTCTCCTCTTCATCAAGTAATAATGCTGTGTAATCTTTTCCGTACTCAAATCCAGCTTTAAGCAAAACATTTGCTGTATTAACAGCATTAAATAATGCAAAGCATCGAATGAATGGGAAAAGAATAAGAAAATAATTTGCAACTTCAGATTTAGGTATACTGCAATTTAAAAAATCAGACTTCATGTCGTTAATACTTTTAATTGCAGATGCATACCCTATGCCAATAGAAAAACTCCAAAGAAGCAAAAAGATAATAAACCAGCCAAGAGCACGCGTTTGTACATCAGTAAATGTCCCAATATTTTTAATGGTAACCCAGAACATTGGACCCATTGCGAGATAACCACTGATTACTGTTAAAATAAATAATGCCATGCATGCAATTGCCATAGGCTTATTAAAAACTGAAATAACATTGTAGAATGGAATCCACTTAGTACTACCGGCATCAATACCATACAGTTTGTAAAACTTATCGCAAAACGCCGGTATTACATAAAAGATTTCAAATGCAATTATACCAACAGCCATATAGAGTAATGGCAGCATCCTTGATAACTTAAAGAAAATAACTGCCATTGCAACCATTGATACTAAAACAGCAGCCATGATCAGATTATTTTTATCTTTAGAATTTAAAGATCCACTTGTCATTTTCGCTACCTCCCAATAAACTTAACAAAGTCATCAATCATGGCAGAAATACGAAAACGTTCTGTCTCGCTATTCACTGACTTAAGATAAGCCAAAATAAAGGCTTTAAAAACATCTGGCGGATAAGTGTATACTTTTCTGTATACATCCTCTAAATCCTGATTACTTAAAACTAAGTCTGGATCTAAACCTCCAAGTGCAAGTTTTGCATTTAAATCCTTGAGTTTACGTAAGCTTTCAGCAATCTCACCTTCTGCAATTGAATCAATCAGTTTCGGATCATAGTCCATCACGCGTGTAACCGTCTTATGAATTACTTTCTTTGTTACAATCACCTCTGGTGTTACGTCTGTGGTTCCTGTGGCTGGTACATTTTCTTTAATCTCTGTGACTTCAGTAGCATCTGAATGATCTGCGGAAGCATCCATGTAATCATCTTCATGTGTAATGACATTCTCTTTAATTACTGTAGGAGTCTCAGTTGAAACATCTGAAGAAGCTTCTTTCGAATCCTCTTTTGTGATCTCAACTGGCTCCTCCGTATGCTCCTGAGTGGTTTCTTCCGCGTCATCTGATAAAGCATCTTCAGCCGATGCTGGAGTCTCTTCCTGCAGAGTACTAAGCTTACGCCGATACTTGTCTAAAAACTGCTGAATACCGCCAGCCTCAGAGACAAACTCAGATGTGCACTCACTCAAATTTCTCATATGCATTAAATACTTAAAAGTTGATTTTGGCTCATTCTTAAGCATCTCAATGCAATGATCCTGCATTGTACGTACATTATTTTTAATCCAGGTTTCAAGCAAGGAAATTCTGTCTGGCTCTAGCACAAGAACAAAATCTTTTAGAGCACCATTATAATCCTCACAATCTTCAATAACCTGTCCACTGGGTTTCTTGATATCGCTTACATCAAGAAATTCACAAATATCAATCATTAAGAACCTCCTACCTGTACTAATTGTAATAATTTTATTAAATCAAAGTTGGAAGAACCAAAACTATTTAGCATTGCTGTTGTTAAAATAATGCGTTCTAACGAGGCTTTGCCATAGTTCAGTATAATCCTCTTTAATTTCCATTTTGGCAAATCACGAACTTGTTTGTCCTGTAACAGTTCAGCATTTGTCAGATAATTTGAAATATCCAATTTGCAGTCACTTACTAATTGATACACTTTAATATAATTTGACAACTCTTTTTTCAAGGTTTCAAGTAGCCAAGATTCAGCATATCTAAATTTGTAAAGTGTGCTATAAATATCTTTTATGTCAGTATATGAATTTTCAATACCAATTAAATATTCAGCTATATCCATCATGCTGGCATTCTGACTTTTCTCGACTAAGGATCTGATAAGTTTACGATCAATTTCCTTATTACTGCGCTTAAGAGTCTGTACCGCAAAAATTAGATTTTTTAGATACCCTCCAGTACGATTATAAATGTATTTAGCAATAGCCTCTGAACAAACCAATTCCTGCTGAATCCATGTCAAAATAGTTGTTTTCTCTAAAGCATGATTGTCAAAAGACTGATAATTTAGCATAGCAATTCGTTGCTCTGTATCCTTGAAATCGCGCTGATTATTAACGCGCAATAAAATTATATTTTTTGACCTGGACTCATCTAATTGCTGTAAAATCTTTACTGAAGTTTTTGCATTTGCATAAATAAGCCACCCCGCAAATACAAAGGGTGGCTTAGTCAATTTTTCAATTTCTGCAGCTTCTGGACGTTTACTCAAATAAAATTGAGCATCTTTAGGGAATTTTGAGCTGAGAGACCCAACAATTGAATTGATGCAGTTATTAGCATCTTCCCACAATAAAATAATCATTCTCCTGCAAACCTTTCAACATAACCATCTGTATACTCCCAGCAGCGCATCTCTTCTACCATGTCTTGCACACTTGCACCGCTATCTGAAGATGCGGAAACTTGCTGTAAACTATCCATAAGAACAGAATCAAAATCACAAATGGTATCCAGAGTTGTTACAGAACTAGATGCTACAAAGTAACATTTCATCAAAGTATCTAAAGCATTGGCAAGAGCCATATCAGCATCTGTAAAATAATAAGCATTTACTAATGCTAAGATATCAATGTTATTGATATTAAAATCTGAGAAAGTCCATGGTTTAATACTTGCAACTAAAGAACTGTATCTAAGATCAGAAATACCAATTAATGCTAAAGATTCTTTTGAATGTGTGGCAAAAACTGAATCGAACATTCCTGCTACAAAGTTAGCGACTCTAAAGTTTGGGAACTTAGCTTCAGCAAAAGAAGACCCAAGAATTACAGAACTCAAATGCTGAATCTTTTTGAAATTGTCATAATTATCAATACAATCAACAGCTGTGGCAGAGGCTGCTTTGAAACGTGCAATATAACTTTCAGGAGTCTCATTTGCTTTTCTCTTAGGTATAAATCTACCAAAAGCTAGGAATTCAAAATCAGTTGCATTCTGTTGTAACTCATCTTCTGTAAACATGCCACTCAAATAATAATGTACTTCATTGTAACTTGTCACTGCTGTGAATTCCTTTAAGTTATCCAGTACAAAGCTTCTGATTCCATCATTAAATGATTTACCAAAACCATAATCATCTTGACTTATTACTTTAGCTTCACAGCAGAATCGATAATAGTTACCACTGTTAGCCAAGTCTGTGAGCTGCTTTAAATGCTCCCAGCGACCTAATGATGAAGCTGTTACATTGCTGAAATAATGATCAGTTTTATAAACACCGTAAGTACTAAAAACATCATTGATTACATCAGAAACGGCATTAGCTATAGATTTAACATCTGCTGAAGTTTGTAATCTAGTTTTGAGTGTTCTGACGTGCTCATAATCCTCTCGGCACCAATAATTAAAATACTGATCTGAATACATATTGATAATCATGAGATCACAGATCTCATTAATGACATCAAAAATCTGCTCATTTGGAATGTTCTGAATGAGCTTAAATACAGAGATTTGCTGATAATCAACAATTGGCAAGCAAGCTAAAGCGTACTTAGCATTATCAAGCTGTTGAACATATTGCGTGTATCGATTATTTGCCATCCAAACATTATTACGTAATTGAATAATGTTACTATTCAAGAAATCACGTAAATCATTTGCATCTTCAGGCATACTTATCTCTGGGTTAATCTGAGCAGCCACTAATAACAAGTTATTGAGAACACCCTTACTCAGCTTATTAAAGTCATACTTAGAAGGATCTTTATATTGTTCAACAAGTGCCAATGATGCATTTAGCATCATCAAATTGTCCAATGAGATTTGCTGCTGTAAAATATCATTACTACCAAGAAAAGTCAAAAGACTTGCTAATGCTTTACCTTTTGTCAAGTTATAGTCTACCCCAGCGATCTGTGCAACATTAGCTGCCAGTAAAGACAAATAAGAAGTATCAACTTTAATAGTATCAGGCATCTTAATGTCATAAGCAGTATTATAATTAGCAGACAGATTATAACCAGACTGTGTAAAACCATCTTTTGTAACTAATTGATTTTGTACAGTCTTAAGTTTGTTTACGTTCTCATTAACGCTCTTATACTGCTTTAATAATGTGACTCTAGAATAAAAATCATCAACTGCTTTTTTCCATTCCTCAGAATCATAAATTTCAACTACCTGTTCTTTTGACTGTATTAATGGGACTTCCGCATCAGTAGCAATACATGTAATATCAATAGGTAATTGCCGTAAAGATGGAGAAACAATCAAAAGATTTGCACCCTTACCAAATCCTCTGGAAGCTTCAATCATAGATTTCAAGCTAGATTTATTGTTCTCACTGTAAAAGTTAGAAGCTGCTAAATAACAATGCAATGGAAAGATAAGTAAACTTCCGCACTTACAAATGTTATTTGCCGGAAACACAAAACGTTGATTTTTTGAATTATTTGGAAAAAACAGCAATTGCATCAATGAAGTAACCTTTGTCTTCGCACCACATTTTGCACAAGTGCAAACTAAATTACCTCCATTTTTAGCATCAATATGTTTTATATAAGCAAATTGACTTTTGGCTAATTTTTTAATAACTTCATGTGCACTTTTAGTTAAAGCAAGTGCAACTGCTTCCTTACGTGCTGTATCAGTTGCCGTTTGCGTATTATCGGCAATAGCATTTGCTAACCATGCATTGATGGCTGTATTGATAAATGCATAAATTTCCTGAGATCTAGAATTTAAGACTTCGACCTTATATTTAGCTGGATTAGAATTTGTCGATAAACGCAGTCTACGGTAAATATCATCAGCCGAAATATCTTCAGGTTTTATGGAAAATGAAGAGTAATCGCCATTAGTTTGCGTTTTCTGTAATTGCTCTAAAATGTCAGATGAAATCATAGTACAGGCTTCGCTACAAAATGCTTTCAGATCAGGGTCATCAATATTCTTAACGAGTGTTGTATTAAGTTGTAGCATACTTGTCATCTGCGGAATATGTACAGCGGTAGAAGTTGAAAGCTGTCCAACCATTTCATGATAATAAGATACAAAATCAGAGAAATTGTATGAAGAATATGATGCTGTTGCATACTTATGTAAAGCTTCTGCTGTCTCTAAATCAGAATCTGCTGTTAAAGGAAATCCCAATTCCTTACATTTTGAGGCATAACTCAGCATCAATTTTGAATCATCTTCATCAAGATCATCTTGCAGGGCTATACCCGTTTCCTCTACTTGATCAACTTTTGCAAAATCATCCATACTGAAATTAAGTGGTGCTGAAATATCAGTAGTAATTGGATTTACATCATCTAAATCATCAACATCAGCAATCTCTGTATCAGAATCAGTAGAAACTGTTTCGATTGATTCAACCACCGGATCACCATTAGCAGTCTGTAAATCCTCATCAATATCATCCAACGAATCATCAAAATCAGATTGCATTTGTTTTAAAAATGCACTATTGTCCATTTTGCACCTCCTTATCTATTTCAGTAACGTGTTTTTGTAGTAAATCAAAGAAATCATCGATCTGCATTAAAACAGGATGCTCACCAAATTCATCAGTAATATTCCCTCTGGCAGCACCTGCTCTAAATTTTGCAGAGGAAGATGGATTCGTGTACAGAATAAATGGAGCTGATTGTAATGCTGTACACAATCTAAACTCAAAATATTGAATACCAGTCTCACCAATACTTGCTTTGTTAAGAATGCTAATAAGCTGACTTTTAGTCAAAGAAGCTCCTTTAAGAATTGAAGAACCTGTAACGCACACATCTAGCGTTATTACACCCTGCCTACGTAAAGAATGATGAAACAAACGTTCAGCATTTGCAATATCAATAAGAGATTCATAAACATTATTTATAATATCTGGTGCATAAACACCCCTTGAATAGCAGAAATAACGAACTCCGCCTTCCTTATCAATTGCATTTGCTAAATCCTTAGCACAGCACAGTCCATCAAATAATTTGAGAGAATTGCTTCCAAGAGATTCAATACCTAAGCGGCTAATCAATTCTGGAAAGGTAACATCGCCATTCTTTAGCGTTTCTACTGCAACTGCAAAATCACGTTCTAATGCGGAACCTGTTTCGAGTGGCCAGTTTTCATATGGAACATCAAAAATATCCAAAAAAGAACCAGTAGGAAAAATACTTTCCCTGCCGGTTCTTTTTAATCTCTCATCATAACTTCGAAACAGGCTTATAATTCGTAAGCAGTTTGCTTCACCAAGACGTTCAATATTAGATCTTGACATAAATTCTGCCATTTGGCAAGCTTCCTTCTGATAACACTTTGGATCACAACATGTAAATTGCCGTAAATTATTTTTAATAATATTTTCACTACCGCAATCACAAGTGTCTGGAAAATATTTATGATACTTTTCAGGAATTAGGCCTGTCTTCTTTGCTTCTGCAACTGAAACCCAATCATTGTAAGCATCATAATGATCATGATCTTTTTTCATTTCTTCGAATGTCATATTATTCCTCCGTTGTTATATCATCAGAAGGATTATCAACTACTTGCATATAGGAAATTACTTTTCCGCCACCTTCAATGTTAAGAACTTCCATCTGAACGCGGCAAACACCCTGCTCATCAAAATCTTTGAAGTAGTAAAATGGTACTTGGATACGATATTTTTTACCCTTATACTTTGCATCTAACCAGTAAATTTCCATACCATCGTCAATAATTCCACGCTTAGCTGTGTAAGATACATAATCATAAACATAATCTCTACTTATTACATTATAAGTAGCCTTTATGTCAACACCATTGATGTCCTTCAGATAATCATCAGTTTTATATACTTTTGAAGTCGTTTTATTTTTGGTACTTGCGTTGTAATCTGGAGCACCAGGATCAATGGCATTATCATCTACCAGAGAGTTATCTTCCTTAGAATAAACAGGATTACCATTCTCATCATAAACAAATTCAGTAGAAGTATCTTCTTCACTTACATCCTGAGTTGCAGGCGTAACGTCATTGTCGGACACCTGCGGCTGCTCAGACTTATTTAAAGAAAAATAAACAGCGGCAATTACAAGTACACCAACAATCCCTAAAGCTATGTATATCATTTTCTTATTTGTTTTTGGTTTAGTCTCAATGTTAAAATCATCGTCATCAAAGGAATCACTCTCCTGAGCCTTTGATTTTGTAGATTCATTTACTTTTGACTGCTTTGTATGATTTTGCATTTTTTGAGTACCATCACTAGAACTACTTGAAGCAACCCGCCTTCCGGCAGGTTGCTTCTTTGCATTCACAATTGCGTTCTTATCAAACCCAATTGGCATTTATTTCACCTCCATTAACTTGTTGCAACAAGTTTCTTGTTAAAAGATTTACAGATTTCAGTAACTTTTGCATCAACAGCATTCAAATCAACTTTATCTGTGATGCAGATCCATTTATCAAGATTACCTATAGGATCCTTAAACACAATCTGATAACCTGATGTGCAACTAAGACCAGCTAAATATTTCTTCAACCTCGTGAGCTGCCAATCCGTGATATAAGGAATCCTTAACTGATGATTGATAAGCTGCAGAGTCTCATACTTTGATTTAACAACTAGCAAATCATTTACAGATTTTGCATTCTTAACAGATAAATCAAGATCCATTGTAATATCATAATCTTCCTGTTCAAAAGTAGTTGATCTTTCATAAGTAACACCAAACTGCTCATCATCAAATGACCAGTAGGAATCATCTGCTTCTTCGCATCTGAATTTATGATCCAGAGCATCAATCTCATCTAAGTCATCGAAAGCATCAATTGCACTATCAGCTGCAGCATCCTCAGGCTCTACTGCAGATACTACATCATTAACATTCTCATTATGCAATTGCTTGTGATTGCCATCAGAATCAATAACATCTTTACCCTCAGGAAATTGTGTTAAAGCCCAGGATTCAAGTCTACTTCCCCACATTGCATCATAGAACTTATCTTCGTCATAGATTGGCTTTCCACTTGAATCTAATCCAGCTGCGACAATTCTATATTTTTCTTTATCAACTTTTCCATTTAATGGATAATCATTGACATAAGCACGCACTGTATAATTATCAAATTTCTGTAGCAAACTTGGCACATCGATTGGGCCATTATCAATATCAACAACAGAGCGAATAACTTCTCCAATACGATCCTGAACATACTGCTCTCTTAATGGTTTAATAAAATCCCATGGATGATCAAACCAATACCCCTGCTTAGGATCACCATTCTTTAAAAACTTAGGATCAGTTTTCTCCGGACTGAAATCGCCATTATCCCATTTCTTGATCATTCGATCAACAAAGAATACAGGAGCTTCCCTGGCATCATCTTTGCACTCAGCCCATGTATCACCAATGTTGATACCAACAAAGTATTTCGTGTGTCCCTTCATTGTAATCATACAAGATTCTTTTACAAGCTTGTAAATATACATCGGATGCAGACTTTTATGTACACTGGCTAAAAGTTCGTCATGAATAAGCATATGCCAAATAACTTTATCTTCTATCCCTTCCTGTACACATCTCCAGTAAAAACGTGTCAGAATCGTTCTGTACACTTCAGCAGCAAATGATTGAATTGGAAAGTTTCCTGCCTTACGACGTATACCAGATTCATCAGCAGTAAAGACACCCTTTGCTCTTCTTGCCTTATCAGCTGGAGTCTGACCTATATTGTCAAGATTGAAAAGTCTATAAAATCCAAGCTTATTTGTAACTCTACCTAGATGAACTGGTATCTTGTTACCATTATCATCAAGTAAATATTGCTTAGTCTTTTTGTCCTTCTCCCAAGCATCAATAAAATTCCTGTAATCATCTGAAACATACCACTCTTCCAATGCTTCTTCTCGTGCATTACCAAGTAACTCCATAATAGGTGCATTGCGCTTCTTCCATTTATCGAGCGTCACACGTGTGTCAACCATGTGCTCTGATGAAGTGTCACCATGCATGGTCTCACATAAGCTTCTATCACCGAGGCCATAAGGCACACCGAAAGAAACACTCTTTGAATGTTTTCGCTCATACTTCGTAATTTTGTATGCTGGTTTAGCATTAACCATTGAAGCTGTCTCTGTGTGATAATCACGCTCTGGATTCTTCATTTTATCAACCATTTCTGTGAACCCAGCTAATGAAAGCATGATACGATACTCAACCTGCGACATATCAAAATCCAATACATAATGATCATCATCATAGGATCTAACCAAAGCCTTTAAATTAGCTTTCATTGTTTGACCTGGATTTGCGATACGTCTTGTCTCAATTCTTGCCATATTATAACTCTTAAAAAGTTTCCCCTCAAGATTTTCAGTAAGAATTGGTTTATAGTACGAAGTATACTCTTTGTTTAAAGAAGCATACTGCTGTAGTAATAAAGCCAACGGATACTCAAGTTTATTAAACTCATCTGCCGAGATTAAGCACATACCTTCTGCCTTCTTCTGATCTGCTTCTGATCCATTCTTTAAAGCTTCATACTCAGCGCGATCAGTGCCATAGCATAAAATATCCTTTTCAAGCTTTCTGGCATCACTATGTTCAGTACGCTTAAAACTTACAAGTTTCTTCATGACATACTTGTCAACCTTTGGCTTTTTAACTTTGCCATCGGTGTAAGCAATAATAGGGTAATGAAGTATTTCATACAATACCTGAATAAGAGACGCAGCTTTAAACTCAAAATGATATGTAGCACTTGAATCTACATGGATATTATTTATTTTTTCATTATACTCCTCCTCTGAGCACATACCAGACATGTAAGCAGATTCAATTAAAACACGCTGACTTGTATAATCCTGATAAGCACCAACATAGCTATAAGCAGCTTCCTTGAGAATATTAATATTCTCTGCTGTCTCGTTAGCAAGATTAACAACTTTATTTGGATAAGTCATCATTCCATAATATTCACTAATGGCAAGAATATTAGAAAGGTCCACATCCTGCTTTAAGTAATAATGCCACATACTATCTGGCATTAACTTACGTAAAGCAAAGAACAATTTACGCGTGTAATCTACATCGGCGCATCCATAAATGTTTGCAACTTCTTCATCAACCAAATATCGGTATTTGTCTTCATTTCCGCGTCCGAGAATATCAGTTAATTCTGGTGTCTCATGCCCAAATAATTTACGTGTCAAAAGTTTAAGCTTACTATTACCGCGTACAGTTTGCGGATTCAAATCAAAAGCCATCTGCAATGTATCTGCATTGAACCATAATGCAATGTTATCAGTCTGATAACAGGTTCTTCGATCGAATGGAAAGTTATGACCAATTAAAAAGAACCAGTCACGTTGCACTGTGACAGATTTCTTTGCTAAATGGCTCAATGATTTCACATTTGATCCTGCTGTAGACCCACTATCCACATTATCAGTGTTAAACAAATTCATTTTCTGTGGAGTGCTTGAATCACATTCAGAATCTTCTGGCAATTCCCAGTATTCAATCGTGCGCTCACCTTTATACCAAGTAAAAAGCTCTCCTAAACGCTTCATTACATAATGTATATCAACATTCGTAAAATGTTCCATATCATTAAAGATTGCAACTCCCTGATCGTCTTCCCAGGATAACTGAATTGATACGCAATGTGACCGGCTCGGATTATCAACTGCGAGATTTACAGTATTAAGACCAGTTGTCTCTGTATCTAATGATATTACCGGCAATTCACCTGACTCATGGCACCCAACAGCATACTTAATAATTGGTGTCATTACTTTAGTTTCAAAATCATACACATTTTTCACATTTGAGTAATTCTTTAAAACTTTATCGCCAACATGATACCAACTCATATCAAGTACATTGTCCAAGTCACTTCGACGAATAGTCTTAATTGTAGCCACAAGAAAACGATTTGTCTCCTGACGACTTATTTCATGCAGCTGTAAATTCGTTGATGGTAAACGCAGTTTGAACTCCTGTAATTGTAATGAGATTACATTATAAGAGAGTTTAATAAAAATCTTCTCACCATCAATTGCACGAAATGCATAACTTATCTTTGAATTAGAAGCTTCAAACGTGTGCACAAATCCATTTTCTATTGACTCATTAGATGAAATCAGAACATCTTCTTTTAAAAAAGTAAAATTATTGGCATAGGAAATACCATCGAGAATGATACGAATAGCATCACACTCACCCCAAGCTTTTACTTTTCCTGTAACTAAAGACTTTGAGTAAACACCAATTAAATAATCTTTAGGATTAACATCTGCAAGGTCTTTATAACTTGATAATATTTTATCAAAATTATCAACATCATTTAGATTCTGTGTACTAAACAAATAGTACATTTTCTGCTTTGATAATGTCTTAATTGCCAAAGCATATTTGTCAGAACCTATTCTAACATCTCCTGCAATTATCACAAACAAGTACCTCCTTAGTTGCATACTCGTATTTTTCATAACACTTAGGTGCTAATGTAAGTGAGCCAAATGGCTCATAATTTAAAGTAAGATCACAGAGCATTGGATCATCAGTTGTGATAACCAATGATGAATAATTACGACTGCGGCACACTGCATCACCTAATTCAGAACGTGCAGCACTAAAGCATGAGATCAAATAATCCTGGACGCCATGAACTTCCATTAGTAATGGTCTAATAATCTCAAAAGCTAACTGATCAATAAAATGATCGCCATAAGTGTTAAATGTTTCTTTAACATACTTTTGCTTTGAAATAAAGTATTCATCAAGCTTTGGATCCACATCGAACAAATCATTAAATCTTGCTGAGGAAGTTGGAGTAGCCGGGCGCAGTGACATAATGTTAGCACTAATCTCATGATAATTTGGGATACTGCGTATTTTCTCCATATCGCAATCACTGACAATATGTAAAAAGAAATCCAAACAGTCTTCAAAACTGATGATGATCTGATACTTCTTTGCATACAGTCCAACACCTAAAGCTTCCACATCAAAAAGATTATCCGCGCAAAGATCATAACCTATGTCTTCATACTGTCTTCCATGCGCAATACGCCGCTTCACATCTTCAATGTACTCATCCACAACATCTTTGTGACTACAGTTTGTAAGCTTACGAATTACATCAAAATCAGTATTTGGATCCAATTGGAAATCTCTGATTCTAACATAGCCGCCAAATTTACGCATATCAGTCGTACGTCTGCGAGATTTAAATAAATCTACTTGCATATTTAAAAATGCCCTCCTTTGCTTCAGGTTGCGTTGAGGATACTTCAATAGAAGAAGCATCCATTCTAATCTTAACAAACTCAGCATGATCAAGATCATAAAGAGTATCAGGTGGTAATGTCACACCATAATCACTGAGTATTTTTTGATTTAATGTTGTGTGTATCGTTTGCTGAGAACCATCAGCAAAATGAAATATTACAAATCCAATACCATTTTCTAATTCTTCCATGAAACCTCCTAAAAATAAGTGCAGCTATTACACTGCACTTACCTACTAATATCTTCGAATAAATTGAATATCCTCATCTGTCATGCTATGATGCTCAGCAACGAAAGAACCATGACGTACGCTGCAAGCAATACCATCCTTATGATAATACACATCTGAAACTGGACCCTCTTTACAGATCAAATGTCCATCTTTTTGTGCAAACCCATATGAAGTGAATGTTGCGTGAGAAGCAAGTATTTTTGAATTCAATAAGTTCTCATCGCTACTTGTAAAGCTATCAAATGTAATTTCATCATCTAATTGCTTCAATGTATTCTGCAAAACAGTAGATTCAACATTAGCATTTTTACTAGCGGACATCGTCTTAACATCAACGCAGTCAGCTAATGTATTTAAATTACCTACCACATCTGAAAATGTACTAAGCATATAATTAAACGCCGTAATTATTGTATCAGAAGACCTTTTAGAAGTCTCGATTACATACTGTACATTTTTAACCATATCTGGATGAGTGTAACTCTTAAAATCACCCTCACACAAAAATGAAATTTCTGAAAGTGATGAAATATGATCAGGAACTCTTAACACTGGCAGGAACTCAACTAAACTAGCTGAAGTTGTAAAAGATGACAAAGCAATATTTTTCTTAATAGCAGAATTTGTAGCATCTTTACCATCACTCATTTCTGGTTTTATGCAGTACATTATACTAAAAACCTTTTCAAGATAAGGTTTAATCCAGCTATAAACATAGTAGATATTAAAGACATTATCGAACTCTAATTTGTCAAATTCTGATCTCTTAAATTGTGTACGGAAAAACAAATTGTGCACAAACAGTAGACCATGAACTCTACTCGACAGTGCTGTTTCCAATAAATTTAAAATCTGATTCTTTGCTTCAACCTGCTGTTGTAAACCCATTTTCTCCTGGGCATCTACAGATGCCTGTATTTCAGAATAAAGATCTTGAAGCTCACTTTTCAAAGACTCACGTTTTTCTTTAATGCTACTTAGTACATGAGGTAATGAACAACAAAACAGATTATCAGAGTCGACTATTGGATACCCTTCAAACCTTTGAACACGTTCCAAAATATACAAAAACTGAATAGCAACAAAATAAGAACTCGGTCCTGCTGTATCTATCACTGGATGTTCATCATCCGGAAGAAAGTTAGTGCAGTTGCCTGCAACGCTGCAAAGAAAATTCAGTGACTGTAAATAATCATATTGATCCATTGTCTGTCCATAGGCTGAAGCTGGCTGGTATTTGAAATGCGGATAAACGCCACGAAACATACCTTCATTACTTGGATTAATTAAAAAATGAACAAGATCTAACCCAGCATTAGCCATCTGCTCTTCTACGCTAACAGTTGTGCATTTATGCGTGACCACATAGGCAAAAGTTGTCAATTTGTCACCAAGCTGTGCAAATTCTGCAATATACTTAATTGACTTTGCAGATGATAAATAGGAGTCTACATACTCATTTGCTAAAAAGCCATTGAGTTTATAGGCAGTTCTTGTTGTATCTTTTGAATCTTTGATCTCATTCAAAAGCTGCTCAACGGCTTTATACCCATGAATATATTCGTCAAATGTCCTAAAGCGCTTCAAGTAATCAGCGTCTCTGAAAATGATGACAGGGAAATCATAGATCGAAATACCTGTCTTTGCTTCATTACGATTGATGTAAGAGATTAGTTCATACATTGCTTCGTAACCCTGCATCAAACTTTCAAAACGTTCACTTTCAGAACCATTGATATGTACCCCTATGCCATCAACTGCAAACAGGTGGCATCCATCACTTGATCTTATTTTTGATGTAATCTCATACAATTTATCTATAATTGATTGCAGATCATATGCCATAACACTTCGTGCAAATCTATCATCAAGATAATCTGCATATTCGCATCTTGTTTTAATTTTACCGAGCTCTGTTGAACCTGAGCATGCCCCGATGGAATCTGTACTTGTGTCAAATTTAATGCACCGATAATACTGAGAACATTCTTTAATAAAGCTGTTAACCAATGGCGTCATTGCACGATCACAATGATGCGAAAAAATATCATAAGGAACATGCCCTTTATGACTAAAGATGATGTAAGATGCTTTATTAATCTTTGTACAGATATCAATAAAATCAATATCATTTGTGTCAGTTTCATCATTTAGTTCTTTCAAATTCAATAATGAAACGCTACCATCATCAGTTTCGATATCCTGACCACGACCTTTTACAACTGAACCAAGTTGCGCTGTACTATTATTTGCATACCACAGCTTGACTGGAACACCACAAAGTGCGGAATTTGGATCACCAGTTATTGGCTCAAAAGCATGACTGTTCATACTTAATCCTTTGGTATAGATACGCCTGAAGTCATCTCGTAATAATTCAAAATCTTCATCACTCATTCTTGACAAAGCTCTTCCTGGCCAGCGTGAATTAATAACATGACTGATTGCTGTACGAAATGGTTTCTTAAACAAAGGAGAAGCAACGTAATGAATAATCAATGCATTTGAAGGCGTTGTCAGTAGGATCTGCATAATCTGGCTATAGAACCCTTTTAGTGCTGCTTCACCTAATTTACTCTGTAAAGAAAATCGATTGATTTTATTATGAACGGCATTTGCAGAACCTTCTTTCAAGATGGGTTGTGTAAAAAACCATACAATAGCAGCATAATCATGATTAAGATTTTTTTCTTCAGCAAGTAAATCTATCTTGCGATTAATCTGTTCTCGTGACTCATTTAGTTTCTTTGCCATTGCCGGATTACTTTCTACATCAGCATGTAACCCATAAGCTTTCTGTGTTTCATACTCAATCAATTGTGTTGCATACTTTTGATACCCAGCATTTGCTAAAACAACTCCAAAAACAAACTGAATATCTGGAACACTAAAAATAGAATCATAATAAGCTTTTAATCTCATTTTTACTCCTAGTGAAATACAATAATCAAAATGACAATAATAATTACAAGTTTCAATAATAAAGGAAGCTTCCAAAAGATTTCAGAAATAGTATGAAGAATCTGCTGAATTACCCACCATACAGCAACAAAAACAAGTATAAAACCTTTCTGTATAGTAAATAACGTACTCTCAAGAACCTTTGAAGCATAACCTTTTACAACTCTATAATCGACCTTATCACTTTTTTCCAAATTACATTTATGACAAGCTGCAACTAAATTAAACCTTGAGTTTCTACCAAGTGGGCTATTTAATGGCATAATATGGTCAACATCAACATTGTGCGTCCCAAGTAAAGGTCTGTGACAATAAGCACATGTCCAAATGCACCCAAACAGACCTGGATTATGCTTAAAATATTCAGCACGATAATCCATTTTGGCACGCTTGCGCTGACTGTATGTTAAACCGTCATTTCGTCGATTCATCATTATCTACTCTTTTCCTCAAAAAGTTTCTACAAACAATAGCAAGTGCGATACTTATGCCTGCAAATAAAAATGCAAATGTGAATTTCTTGTATCTCGGCATTTTTGTTAATGTAGCAACTACTTTCTTGTAAGCAGTGTTAGTTGTCGTTGTAATCAATTTATCAGGATAGTACAAAGTCACAGTATCTGTATTTGTCTGATAGTCCGCAGATGATTTATCACCTGTAGACTTATCACCTATACTGCCTGTATCTTGTAACTCTGAACCAATTTCAGTGTTAGAATCAAAAGAAAAATAACCATTTGCCTTGGCACTGATTGGCACAGTAAAAAGGAGCACTAGTGTTAGTGCTCCTTGTAAAACAAAATGTTTCATTTAAAACTCCATTTTCACTGGTGAGTCATCAGAAGATTCAGCTACATCATCTTTCTCAAGGTCAGACTCATCAGATTCATCTAAATCAGACAACTCATCATCAAAATCATCTAATGAAGAATCGAGATCCTCTTCTTCTGTATTTGACTCTAGAGACCATGACGTGTCTTTGGCTATCTCAGCAACAGAATCTGATACATCTGAATCAAATAAATTCATACTCTGTACTTCAGCTGAATCAGATTGATCAGTCGAAACTTCATCATCTAAATTAAATTCATCTGAGTTAAAATCAGATGGTACATATTCAGCTTCAGTATTTTGAGTATTTGACTCGAATGTCATTGCCTGTGGTGTATTTGTGTTGCTTGGTGAAACAACTGGTTCCTCAGGAATTGTGTGAATTTCATCACCTAAGTTAGAAATATCTAAGACTTCTGGAGTAAATGTAAAATTGTCCAAGTCAAACTCATTAGTTTGATCTCCAGACATATCTACTGATTTATAAGTAACAGGTGCTTCTAATACACGTTTTGGTGCTGGCTTAGGAGTTCGTTTCCATACGACTCCAAGATGCTTTGGTTGCATTGTGGTGAGATTAGTACCAACAGCAACAGAACCTAATAATGAATTATTGTAGTTATAAGGGCTCTTATAACTATCTACACACAAACTTGCTGCGACACTTTGAATTCGCTCAAATGACAAGGCAGCCATTGCGCCTGAAGTATTCAAAATTACTTCAGGACGTGAACTAAGCTTAGGTGCAAATTTAACACCTGGTGCTTTCAAAAGACTTGTAATCTCATAAGACTTTCCTTGCTCAAAATCAGGATTATTAGAGTAATAAACAAATCCCTGCAGATTTTGAATACGTGCAAAAATTTCAAAGTGTCTGGCATTAATATCAATACCTTTATTTGCAAAAGTGTAGAAATAATTTTCGAGCCAGACTGTCTGTTTCTTTCGATAAACAAACTCAAAAGCTTTTGTATCTCGTACGCTCTTCTTACCTTCAGAAATAGTAATTGCAGTAATTGTTTTTGGGTTAACAATCAAAGAAGTTAGAGGCTGTGATGCCTCCACCCAGTCACCCTCTTTAACAACCAATAAGTTCGCTGGTACAACCTTAGGAAATGCACAAGGTGGTAAAGTTTCCCTCGAAACAGTTGGGCAGTCACCAGCAAAACTACAGCCATTGCATAAAGTACAGCTTTTATCAATTGGTTTGATACTAAGCGTTACAGCTTCACCCAGCGGCTCAATATGAACATATCCATTGCGAGGTGCTACTAAAGCACAATCTTTTACTGAACCATCAAGCAAACTACTAAATCGCTTTACACCATCATTGATAGCGGCACCTGCAGTACCACCCTGATTAACTAAGGAAATTGTTAACTGGGCTGATGGCTCACCAACTGCCTGTGCAGATTCAGTACCAACGAAATCGCCAACTCTAGGGAAGGTTAATGATGAAAACTTTAAACCATAGCAGTGAGCGCAAACACCGTGCTCGCTACGACAATCAAGTAAAATACGTACTGGAACACGTCTAAGATTCTGCTGTTCAATATACTGCACTGTCTTTTCTGTTGTGAGTTCAATCATCCTACCAGCTTCAGGATCATACATATGTGTTGAATACTTAAGATCGCGACACTGTCTGTGCAATAATAATGACTTGCTACAAGGATCCATTTTATACCACAATGAATAAGTACCATCGGATGTTGTAATTGATGGCATTGTCAGTTTCTGAATTAATGAAACTGAATGCATTGTAAGCATCTTATCCTTTAATGTATTACGTAACTTCATCATTGAAAGTTTATCTGCAACAGACAATACAGATCCAGCCATAGAATTAACGGAAGCTTCCAATAAACTTCCATCTGCAAGCTGTAACGAATGGAAACCGTTATTACTCAAAAGTGTAGCGAAGCAATCATCAGTAATCTCTGTATTATCACCTTGCAAGCCAAGTAGCTCTAAAGATTGCTTGTCATTCGGATCAACAATCTTACCAAGCAAATTATTCTCAAACCATATACGAGATGGAACTAAAGTGGTTCTTGAATCATCAAGCTGTGAGTACTTAACATCATACCACCAATTAGTCTTACCGCAATCATTCTCAACAATCTGCACACCGCTAGTCATATAAACACCTTTATGTGTAGCATAACCCGCCTGCGGTGTCTCATTCTGTGTTGATGCTAAACCTTGCTTAACACTGTAACTTGTCATGTGAACATCAAAAGAACTTAATCCATTTAAGAAATTGTGTGTGACAGGTGTCTTCAATGAGCTAACCTTATCTTTCTGTAACTGCGGTAAGAAACCGCACATACGCATAATCTGATCAGCTTTACCCCTGGCTCCGGAATCAAGTAAAATAAATATATTATTATTTCTCTGAGTTTTACTCAATTTATCCATGATTGTGTCCATAACATTTGCATGAACGCCTTTCATATACTCAGAATCCTTGTCCCCAGTTCCATTGTAGTACAGCGTCATAATTGCATCATTTTTATCATCCTCAGAGATTAATCCGTCATAGCAATCCTGCTCAATCTGAATTTTCAAGTCACTTGCTTTATCAAGACCCTGCTCACAAATATCAGTCAGATCTTTGTTATCAAGATCAATTAACTTTGGATCAGTAAGTTCCTCACAAGGATCTACAGGCTTAAGCATCATATCCTCTAGTGACAAAGAAATTCCAAATTTATCAGCATAGAAAAATCCAAGTTCAGTTAACACTTGCATCTTATCAATGCAATCATTTCCGATCTTTTTATTGATATCCATGCAAATATCAGCAATCTTAAAATATCTAAAATTACCGGTCTTTACATTACCACCGGATCTCCAAATACCATCATAAGCCATTTCACAGTACAAATTGTTTTTCAAGCCCTGAATCTGCAATGGATTGGTAAACTCTTCATCAGTCAAGCCATCAACAATGTAATTCAAATAAATGCGCCCTGCAGTACCAATGTATCTATGATCATTCACAGTAACGCATGCTAAATCGTAAGTATTGATCAATTCAGCTTTCAAATCGCTCTCAAGCTGCTCAATATTCTGATAATGATTAACATCTTTAGCAGAGAACTGTGCATGAGTTGCATTGTTTTTAAGCATCGTTGCACAATAAAGACCGAGAACAACATCCTGTGTATGCTTTAAGATTAAAGAGCTATCCTTTGGGTTGATGTAGTCAACAGCTGGGCTAAGTAATCTCAATGCTTCCTCTTTTGCTTCTTCTGACATTAAAGCCTGCAACCACATCTGATCGCCATCGAAATCGGCATTATAACCAGAGCACACTAAAGTGTGTACGTTGACGGTGTTTTCAAGAACAATCTTAGGCAAATAAGCACGTATTGCATACTTATGTAATGATGGCTGTCGTCCAGAAAGAATAACCTGCATTGGAAAATCATTTCTTCCCTCAACAACATCATAAATTAACTTTGTAACAGTATCATAAGCCTGCTTACCATTGTAAGCAAAAGTCCCTATCAACTTTGAATCCCAGAATTTAATGAAACGTGCCTTATCACGCTTAGAGCACAGCAGCAAAGCTTGTACTAAATCATTTCTATTACGACTGGAATTACGTGAATTAAGCGAAATAGAGGCAAGCTGTCCAATCAAAATTGATTCATACATCTTGGTTGCCATTGTAATTGGCACACCAATTTCTGTTGGCTTCATTCTTGTATCATGCGCTGGTGTAATTGTTGTACGACCAGAACAGAAAACACGTTTCGACTGTACATTAGTTCTTAACTTACCGTGATCACCATTTTCATTGTCTGAACCGCTAAAATAAGTCTTGATATTCTTGTGCTTAGCTTCATCCTTTGTAGGCGTTGACTGTAATCCACAAAAACTTTTAATTCTGTCATAAACAGCATACATAGTTTCCACATTACGATTACGCTCTAAAGCGTCAACTGCAGAAATAATTCTTGCGTAATGCCAATCGAAATCAACATGTTCTGTCTGCTTACTATTTGCAAACTTTGGTCTGTAGATCTGTGGCATTACAGGAAATGCACTAATGACATAGTCCTCAAGAGTTTCAGATGCATTGAATGTTGAAACAAAATGATACCAAGTAAGCCGGTCCAAATAACCGCTCTCATTTGATAAATCAACTTCAGATGGATCCTCAATATTATTTCTTTGCAGCCAGCCATCACATGCGCTCTTTGCAGCCTGCTCAAGATTTTTAGTATCCATATACTGGAACATCATAACAAGTGCATCCATTCCAGTAACAATATCTTCTGTAGCATCTACATCAGCAGGGCAATCTGCATAATCTTCATTGTTTGCTGGTAACTTCGCTGTGCGGTATAAATTAAACATAGGGACTTTAGAAGTAACCTCGCCTACAGCTAAGATACCCTGCATAATAAGTTCTGCAGTTTCCTTATTGAACGTTTTAGAATTATTGGTTCTAATAAGCGAAAGAATACGTGAATTACAAATAAAATTAGGATGTACCAACTTCATATGTAAGTCAATCCAGCCCCATCTATTACGTGACTGATCTTTCTCCTCCAGTTTTCGAGAACTGCCCTTAAAAATCATGGCATTGTGCAGATTTTCTACACTATCAACTGGAACAACTGAAAACGAATGAATAAGATCATCTGTCAGTGGTCTGAACTCAAATGTCTGTTCATCAAGGTTTGTTTTAAAATCAACACCAAGACTTCTGTAGCAGGCAAGCATTGTAGCTTCATTACTATTGTTACCCGATACATAATATGGTGCAGCTCCACCATCCTCAAATTCCTTACGGATATGACTTCTCTGTGCAATATCAGTTGACTGAAAACTGTAAATCTCCTGCAAAACATGTGTCGCATTGACACTCATTAAGCACCATGCCTCCATCTCACCAAAACTTTGCCCACCATCTAATTTAGAACTTTGTCTTGGTTGCATGTATACTGGATCAACTGGAGCAGCCATACCAATTGCATGATATTTTTTCTTAACCATATGATGCAGTTTATACATTGAGATAGTACCCCAATGTATAGGACGCTTGAAAGGTTTACCAGTTCGACCATCAATAAAATAAGATGGTTTTACATTATGGACCTCTTTCATATCCAGAACAAACTGTAAATCATTTGGATTATAAGGCGAAACTGTTGATGTTGCATTTTCCTGACGTAAGCACTCAGACAGATCAACATCTAAGAACTGTGACAGATTCTGTCGTGATGGTACACCAAGTGGATTTAAGATAATCTGTAATCTAAACCCTGTCTCTGGATCAAAAGGCATTTGTTCTGCAGGCACAATCTTAGCGACAACACCTTTATTACCACAACGACCTGCAAGCTTATCTCCTATCTCAATTACATTTCTTTGTGCTAAAATTACTTCGGCTACTTCCTCATTGTTCTTATGTGTAAAACCTGCAAAGACAACCTGACCGCTTTGATTCATTTTAAGATATTTGTACTTCTGAATTGGTGTATCTTTTGTTTTGGAAATTAACTCCTTTGCAATTACTGGATCACCTGGATTTAAATAAGTGCCCAATTTTGGAAGACCATTTCCCTCAAAATAGGTATACTCGCGCTCATAAAGACCAAATTCCTCATGCTCTGTATCTGAAAATACTTTAGCTTCCAAAATAATTCTTGTAGTAAAAATGCTAGTAAGAACATCATCAAAAACAAGTTCGTCACTAATTGTGATTGAATCATCAATTGTTGAACCTTCCCACGTCTTATAACCAACACGTAAATTCTTTGTTAAAGCTAACCCTTTTGACAGGTCAGCTTCAGAAATTTTCTGAACACCTGTGCTGAGGCAATCTTTATGCTTACGATCTTTCAAGCTGCAAGAATTGCTGTAACAAATAATATCATTCGGATGATAAATGTTATCTGGTACTGCATGAATATTATAAGTAAACAATGTATTGTCTGTTGTCTGCATACTGTATGGCACTTCAAAAGTAAAAGTCTTAACTGGACTGCTAAGATAGGATCCCAATTCTTTGTGAACTGACTTAAGTATCTCATCCATTGCAAGAATCTTGAAAGTTAAATGCATGGTGCCGTGTGAAGTGTGCTTAGAAACAAGCTCAATGTCACTTGATAAAATAGCATCCTTATGCTGCTCAAGCTCTGCATTATGTGCAACGCTTGATTTATAAAAATCTTCAAGTATTGTTTCTGCACGATAAAATCCATAATCCAGCATAGACTCACCACCACCGTTAACATATGGTCTTTCCATATGTGCCATAGGTGAGGCCTGTGACAGCTGATTACATCCCATAGTAATACGTTTACCATCAGAATGTCCAGGGAAAGGAATACAAGCATGCGAGATTGACATGCCAGAGTAAGGTGAGCACTCCTTATATGAAATGTTCTTCACATCAGTTGATACAATATCTCCATTGTATCTTGCAGTAATATATTGCTTTGGATTACTGTCTTCATCTAAGAATGTCTCGTTCCATTCTGCAATATAGCGATCAGTTTCTTCGATTGCAGTTAAATAAACTGGCTCTTCGCTGATAACTGTACCGTTCTCAACTTTTAAGTATGGTACTGTAATTAATCCAGACTCATTAAGTTTTGAATTCATTGTACGGTACTGTACAGATGCAAGTTTCTTTGATTCCGGAATGTCAAAAGGGTCAGTTCTTCCATGCTGATGATCCTGAATAGTAACAAGATTATCATCAATATTCTTTAAATTAGCGATAGTGGATTTGTAATCCTTTGAAACAAACGACATTACATTACACATTTCTGACATTTGCCCAAGCTTTAAATCTGAAGAGCGTATCTGATCAATAAATGCATCAATCTTAATATCCTTATCATAGCTAACAATATACTCCTGAAGATTGGTGGATGAACCTTTTTCACTGTAAGCCTTCTTCACTCTATGAATTACGCTGTCAAGATCAGAATCAATGATATCAAGCACACGTTTATCGAAAGGGTACAACACACGGTTAGTTAAATCAAATTCCTTATCATAAACATCAAGTCCTTTTAAATTACCAACCCAAATATCGAAAATGGTGAAAATATCATCAAGAGATAATTCATCATCTTCAATGTCTCGTGTCAATGTTCTAACATTACCATCAAGATCCTTAACTTTTATGGAAGCAAGAGAAGAAGAATTTAATGTGTCAATATCAGAAAGACTAAGTACAGTATTTGCAGCCAGTTTGCATTCTGGGATATCCTCCAATAAAGTGTAGTTTAAAGCGCCAAACCAGTATCTAGCAAATCTATGCAGTGTAAATTCCGCATCATTGTAAATTACAGTGATTTCATGTAATTCAGTAGCATCCAGTTCACGTAAAAGCTGCGCTGATAATACAGTGCCAGCCTTTATTTTAACATTATTTGAAGAAACATCTTTTGCCAAAACTTTGCCAGTTGCACGATAACTAAAACTCTGCATATACTGAATACGTTGATAAGAATGCTCACCCTTACTGAAATAATTTGTGTTAAATAAGCTCTTCTTTATTTCAGTAAGCTTAGCACTGATTGTACCGCTATCTGCATTCTTAGCAGCTGATGCACCAAAGATGGCCGCGTATGTAGCCTGAATGCAATCATTTCTTGTAGCCACAGGAAAACCATGTTTGCACTCTGGTAATGTGTTTGGGCGACCATCAAAAATAGTAACAACAAAGTTATTGGTATACCCAAATTTTGCAACAAGTTCATCTTTACTCATACCTGTGATAGCGCGTAAAAATGTTGAAGGAGAAATCTCAATTGCATCTGAGACTCTTCCACGAAGCTTAAGCTCTGTCAAAAACTTCGTTTTGTCACGACAAAAACCAATAGCCTTAAAATTGGAAGATTGAATAATAGCCTTATCAATATCATTACTTTGATTCACTTTTCGCATTGTATGTAATCCGGATGCCTTATCATAAGAATCAAGCATCTGCATGTAATTACCACGGATCATAAACCCAAGTTCTTGATAGACTGGTAATTTCAGCAAATTTAAACTAAATGTTACTGACTCAGTCGTCTCAATATTCTGCAGTAAGCATCTTGCATACACTGGAACAAAGACAGTTCCATTGTCATCTGACAGCTTATCCTGCAGATCAATGTCCATTAACTGAAAACTGAGCTTAAGATCATCTGCAATCATTGTGGACTTGTTTTTAATTAAGTCTGGTAATTCTTTCTGTACCAAATTCGTAAAAACTTCACGTTGTTTGTCTTTCATGAAAGTGTTCCCTCCATTGATTTTAATACATCACACGAATAAATCTGTGCAAGAAACTGATTGAAAATATGTGCATCATCAGTAAGTTGATGAGTTATTGCGTATTTCCACTGGCATAATACTGTGTCCAAATCTATGTCATAATTTCCTTCTTTGCACAAATAAAGTATCTGCTGATCTACTTTCTGTTCAGCTAAATTATTGAAATGTTTAACAATTTCAGTGTTCCTTACAAATCCCAAAATATACCCCCACATTTGTATTATCTTCAGAAGCTAAAGGCACCTTTCGATCTTCACTTAGATCGTAATTTGAATCTGTTGATTCAACGCATCCAAATATCGCTGGAGAAAATTGAGCTTCAAAAGATAACAAATTAGCTTTAAATTTCTCATAATCATCAGCACTGAATATATAATCTGGTGCACCATCAGCCTTAACGATTTTTCCATTATTAATTGTAAATGTAAACATAAACAAACCTCTCTAAAACATCATTTTCTGTGGAACTGCGCTATCAGTAGCATCAGGGTTGACAACAGCTTTGTCTGGTATAACAGATTGCAAACAAGTATTTACATTTTCTGAGACACTATCTTTTACATCCTGTGAATGCCATGTAGCCGTTACTGGCTTAATTTTTGAATAATCAACCGGTGTGAATAATGTAACACCAGCACAATGCACAGCAAATTTATAATCTTTTAATTTTTCAATTTCATTAATCTTAAGTGTCATAAAATCACCTCCTCTAGGTCAACTAAACTTTTGCTTGCCTTATCTAAATAAGGGTCCACATCAAATAGCTCATAAGATAAGATTTTTTCAAAACATTCAATGTAAATATTCAATGTTTCATTCACATTGTGATCATGTACAAATGATGACAATGCTTTCTTTTTACAAGTGTCAAAAATAATATCAACCAGCTCAGTTACAGTAATTAGATCAAGCTCAATACTAATGGACTCACTCCATTTCTGTGCAGTAGAAGAATCAATAAACTGAAACCAATTTGGCACTTTAGCATACAATGAAATAAAATCATTCCAATTCAAGCTTGATCTCAAAATCTGAATTGCAATAGCTGATTGCAACGTTAGCTCAACTTGATCACTTAACAAAATTGTGCAGTCTTGCTTAATTTTTGTTGTATCATAAAATTTGCTATGGATTAACTTCATAGCAAATCCTTTCAAAGCTGTAATATTTTTATCCTCTGATAAATTAAGTGCAGCTAACGCCACTATTCCACTATTTGCCACATCCAGATTATTCAGATCATTCTCAAGAACGGAAGCAAGTTCCTTATCTTTATTAGTATCTAAAGCTTTTTTGAAATCATGTAATAACTTTCGATGCTCTAAAATGATGAAAGCCTGTTTTTCACGCAGTGCATCATCTTTAGAATCTTTAACCTTTTTCAGTAAGGTAGGCATATTAATCTGTTGCCCGCCTAACTCTAAAGCAACATCGGTAAATGAAGTTAATGACATTGAATCAATCAATTATGATTCCCTCTCTTCTCAATTCTTCTAGTCGCTCTCCATGTATCAGAATATTAACAGCCCCGGCATTTTTTTCAAAATAAACCTCTTTTCCTTCATATAACTCATTATCAATTAAAATGCGTGGATTGAAGGAATTAATATACTCAGCCTTGCAATCGTCATCAGTTGTAATTGGATCAATGCGGATTCGTACGGATTTAAACACACGCTTTTGCTCTGTTTTAATATCAGTTATTATTCCTTTGTATACCTTAAAAGCCCAGTAACCAAATTTTAAAGCAAGTTGTCTGTTTGAGTACTGATCATGTTGAACGCCAACCCAGGTTAAATCATTTACTTCAATAGCACACCCATCTGATGGCATATCCTTTCCAGCACGCGCAATAGGTGCCATAACATGCAAAGGAAGCCAATCCTTGAATTCTTCAAAGGTATCCGGAATCTCTGTCCATGAATGCAATTCATGCGGTACAGTTTCAAATCCTTCCATGGCTAAATGATTAAACATCTTTTGCAATGTATCCTCTAAACCTTCAGCAGCAAAAACAGCGGTATGAAGATACTTATAGTCTTCTTTAGCATGCTCAGTTCTAAGCATGCTAATGGCTGACGATTTACTAGTTTTGTACCTGCTAACATCATATTTATCACGCAAATACTGAAGCTTGTCCTTATCAACATAACTCTCTCCAGTAATACGTAACTTTTCAATATCATTATAGTTAGAAATTGATCTTGGCATAATTTTTGATGAACCAGTCATATAATCCAAACTGTTAGCAGCACCCCTGCCACGACTAAGTGAAATTAAAAGATCTCCTTTGTAGTAAAGCATCTTTGTATTCACACCATCTGTTTTCAATGATGCCATAAAATCAAGTTTATTGCTTCTAAGCATCTGAAAGTAAGGCCACGCATCCTCTATTTTTGTAACAGAGCTCATACTTAAGCTCTTATCGTCGTTTAGTGCTGTAACCATATCATCGTAATCATCTGAAGAATTAAATGTTACAGGCGTAATACCAAAAGAATGCAATAAATTGTATGGCACTGGATCATCATCATAAGTTTGTGTTGCATACATTGAACCTGGAAAATTCTCGCGAAAAGCAGATTCAAATGCATCATAATCTTTGTCAGTCACAACCGGATCCCCAATACGATATGCATACCGTATCAAAGCGAATGCATCTTCAAAGTGATGCGCATCTAATAAACTTTTTACTGCACTGGATAAATCTGCCATCGTGTTTCCTCCGATAAATTAATGTAATTGTTTAAATGTAAGCGTGTAACTATATTCAAAATAAACTCTGCATGCTCTGCAGAGTTTGGTATAATCTGTGTTATGTTAAGTGGTTGTAATACTAAATTTAGTACTGTGTCATCATGCCTGTAAGTAATCACATACTGAAGCATTGGGCGTAAGCAAGCAATACAATTAAGAACATGATAAGTTTCAGTATCACAACCGGTTAAATCTATTCGAGATAATTGATCGGCTAAAAAGGCTTCGATCTTTTTTGCATAATTTAAATCCCACTTATCAATAACCCAATCTTCTTTAGTTGGGAATTGCTTTAAATTTGAAGTTAGTGGACTTAAGGATTTGTCAGAGCTACCAATAGCAATTACATCCTTAGAAAAAATCTGTGATTCATTACAAATTACAAGTAATGAATAAAAATGAGAATCAGTTCCCATCCAATCAATGAAATAATAATCAAGTGCCCCTGATATTAGTTTCTTACGAAGAATTATTAAAACTCCGAATGATCTAACGAATTCAAAAATAATATCTTTCATATTTCTCGACCCAAAAGGTACATAATGTTTTACCATCATGTACCTTACTTAATTAATTTTCAGTAACATTTTCAACAGAATTAGACTCATATTGATTATCCTGCTGAGTATCCTGCTGAGTATCCTGCTGAGTATCTTGTGAATTTTGATCGCTCTGATCTTCTGAATCATCCTGAGATTGTGATGAATTAGTGTCAGATGATGTATCTTCAGGTTTATGTGTAGGCCTCGTAGTAGGTTTATGTGTAGGTTTCGCAGGCTTTGTTGAAGGTTTTGTTGAAGGTTTTTGTGTAGGTGTACTTGGAGTTTGTGAAGGTTTCGGCACAGGTTTACTGTAGGAATTTTGCCTAGAACTGGAATTATCAATACTAGTACCTAAAGAATTATCTGTATTTTGTGATTGCACTGAATCATTCGTAACTTGCGCATCACTTTTAACCTTCTTTTGTTGCACTTTTACTTTCTTATAAAGTTTTTTAACTTCCTTACCGTTACACAAATTATTCTGAATATCCCGCCACACATACTTTGGATAAGATGCACCCCATAAACCATCTGTAGGCTTATTGTCATCTCGACCGACATAAACAGCAACTGAATAATAAGGTGTAACACCACAAAACCAAGCGAAATGCTGATTATTAGTTGTTCCTGTTTTACAAGCAATTGGCATCTTCTTATTATCTGGTAATTTTAAACCTGCTGCTGTACCTGTGTTTGCAACCCCAGTTAAAATATCGAGCATCTGATTTACAGCATCACTGGAATAAACTCTTGATGGTGCTTCCTTTTCATAAACACTCTTACCAGAACTATCTTGAATATCCTTTATGCAATCAGGTTCCCTAAAGAAACCATCATATGCCAATGTTGCGTAACCTGAAGCCATCTGCACAGTAGTCACACCATAATACAAACCACCCAATGCAGCCGGCTTATAATAATCATTTGGCGTAATTTTATTAAAATGCATTGATTGCGCAAAACTTAAACCAACTCTTGGTGTAATCTCGCTAAAGAGTCTCCATGCCACAACATTCTTAGATTTCTCAACAGCTTTACGTAAAGTGATCTTACCAGCGTAAGAATTATCTGAATTCTTTGGACCATCTTTTATTGGGGAGTCATCAACAATGCTATCTGGAGTGTAACCTTTCTGCAAAGCTGGTGTGTACACTATTAAAGGTTTTATAGTACTTCCAGGCTGTTGATATGCCTGGAAAGCTCTGTTCAAAGAGTAATAGGAGCTATTCTGTGATCTTCCTCCAACACAAGCAATCACTTTACCTGTAGAATTATCAATCACAGTTGCAGCGCCTTGCATATTGTAAATGCCATTTTTGTCCTTTGATTTAAAATCTTTTAACTCTTTATCAAGTGCTTTCTGTGCACTATTCTGAACTGACAAGTCTAAAGTTGTATAAACACTAAATCCGCCAGTATACAACAAATGCTCAGCATCCTTATAGGCATCAGCATATTCTTCCTGATAATTATCATAATCCGGTTGTGAATCAAAATTATACCTAAAATGGAATCCAGCACTTTTCATAAGACTCTCAGTTGCACACTTAACCGCAAAAGAACTTTCATAGTTATAAAAATCATTTGCTTCAGGAACTAAGGTGACTTTTACATTTACAGCCTTCAAATACTCAGCTCGTTTCAAATACCCCTGATCATACATTTCTTTTAAAATAATGTTTCTTCGTTTGATAGTATGATCCATATTAGTTCTTGGATTATAATACGTTGGGTTATTAGGAATTGCGCATAAAAAAGCAATCTCAGTTTCAGACAATTCATCAACTGATTTTCCAAAGTATCCATAGGAGGCAGCACCAACACCATAATAATTATTTGCGAAATTGATGTTATTAATATAATACTCAAGAATCTGTTTCTTTGAGTACTTCCGCTCCAAAAACAGCGCAGTCAAAATCTCTTTGAACTTACGTGTATATGATTTGTCAAAACCAATTTTTTCAGAAAAAACATTTCGTACCAATTGTTGCGTAATTGTGCTACCACCACGTGTGATACTTCCGCCCTTTAAGCGTAACAAAGCGGCTTTAACTGTTGAGCCCCAATCAACACCATGATGCTGATAAAATCTCTTGTCCTCAATTGCAACAAAAGCATGCATAACATCTTTGGGTAATTGATCATAAGTCACATAGGTACTGTCAGCACTTAAGCGTAATTTTGTAATTTCAGTACCATCAGATGCATAAATATGGCTTGTGTTATCTGGATAAAAAGTAGAAGCCGATGAACCTCGAACTAATTCATCGGCTTCTGAAACATACTGTTTAAACACTGGTGTAAACTTGTATGCAAGAACTCCAATAGCACAGATAGCAGCAATCAAGGCAATAATCATAATAACTCGAAATACCTTGAAAACTGTTCGAAAAAATTTTGCTAAATACATTCTTAGCATAGTCACCCCTAGATTCTAAAAATCTTCAAACGAATTAATGGCTGGTTCTTTGCAATGTAAGAAGAAAGTCCAATACTTCTTATTACAAATTTCAATGAGTACTGGGCTTCCAGTCTGCTAACATCCAAAGAAGAAATTACCTTCAGACCGAATTTACTTTCAATGTTCTCAACAGGAATGATCTTGATACCAAAACCATTTGGAAGTTTAATACCAACACCTGTATCAACAGTCAGCTCTTCGTCTTCTTTGAGCTGTACCTCAAACCGAATATCCCATGGAAGCGGTTTTCCGTCTTTGTAGATATGACTGTTATACAACTCAATCAAACCTTTATTATTAATAGGAGCCTTTACATTTGGACTCTCAACAGTTAATTCAATACCATCTTTACTTTCCTCTGGTGTAAGTTCCTCAGGCAGTAAATGTGTTGCTTTCTCTAAATGTGGTCTACTTGCAAACTGCAAGCCTGAATTGTCAAAATGCTCTGAACCAGGGACAAAAGTGTCCTTAGGTTCTGCTGGTTCCTCAACTGACTTCTCAGCTGGCTCTTCTGTAAACTCTTCTGTATACCCATCAGCTGACTTCTCAGCTGACTCTTCCGTAGGCTCTTCAGCTGGCTCTTCAGTTGACTCTTCTGCCGGTTCTTCTACAGGCTCGTTTGCAGTATCTTCTTTTCCAATTGGTTCCAAATCTTCAGAAACCTGCTCTGGCTCTTCCTTCGGTACATCAGGCTTTTCCTCTTTAACTGCCTGCATACCAATTGCAGTCGCATCTGAATCTGGCATTATCTCTTTAGTTGCTTTAAAAAGCATATCCTGATAATTGTTTTCGTTGACAGATGGATCCGCAAATAGATCATCAATACTAGGTGTTTCTATGCCCTGAACATCAGCACCAATAAACTGCATACCGCTGGTTGTATCATCCTTCTTAACCTCAGCCACAGATTCCTGCACAAGTTTCTTTCGCATACGTGTACTCTTAATTGGTTCTTCGGAATCCATCTTAATTTCTGGTTTCTTCTCAGTAGAAGTAACCTCGCTACTTCTATGAACTTCTTCAGCTGCAGCTTCTTCCTTGATGAAATCGTCACCAGTATCTGAGAGAGCTTTATCGAATGATTTTAAAAACTCTTTATCAGCTAGCGTAGCACCAGTAGCCTGCAATAATTCATCATCTGTTAATTCCGCAGAATCATTCTTTTTTTGCTTTAATTCTGCCTTACTTGGTTTATTTGCTTTTTGTACCGGTTTCTTGATAGATTTCTTTTTTGAGCCTTTAATTCCAGGCTGTTTTGTGTTATTCTGCTTCTTCTTAATAGCAAAATCATCTTCATGATCAGGTGTGCCTTTTTTCTTTTTAGGCCAAAGTAAAATTGCAAGAACTGCAACAACTACAATTGCGATAAAAATAATATAATCCATTTTTAAATATAGGAATAATCCTATCTCCTTTCATTTACTTATTTAGACTGAACAAGATAAAGAACAGCTAAAAGTCGACCAGTTATCTCTGCAGCTGCTTCCTCTGTAGCGCAAACAACAGATAATGATGTTACCAGTTTATCCTTTGTGACAAAAGCAATAATGCCAGATGAGTGACTATTATACTCATTACACCTTGTAATGAAATCTATTGCATTATTGCAGAATTTAATAACCCTAAATGTTAACAAATCAGCTGTATCAGCCTTAGACACAGACACTGTAATAGTTTCTGCGTCAATTGTTTCATTGAAAATAACTGTTTTAAAGCCATCTGCATCTTTCACAATTGCATCTTGTTTAGCAAGTAGCTGTGAAAAATAATCATTCTTCATTATTTGAATCCTCCTGATCTTTAAAGAAATCATCTAACTCTTGCACAACCTTATTAGCAGTATCATCTGGAAGATCACGTTTATCGCAATCCAATACTCTGTCAGCGTTTGGATCACCACCCATAAGATAGGTGACTTTTCTGCCAAGTGTACTTTTCTTGACATCATTGAGTTTGGCTGTTGCTGAATCCTGTATGTTGTCTAATGTTTCTGTTAAACTATCGGCAGTTTCGGTTACTTTTTCTTTAAATGTACTAAGTGCTCGTTTAATATCCATCTGATTACTCTCCCTGTATTTCGCTAAATCCTTCATACAGGATAAGGGCATCAAAATAAGCAGATGTTGTAAATGACTTACAAAAAAGAATTGTACCATTCACGCTCTCACCATCTCCATTAAGGAAAGATGTAACTTTTGAGTTGAGCCACACATTTAAGTTCTGATCATACTCGTATGACTGTATTAAATACATGTGATCATCAATAAGCGAAAGTACAGTCTTTCGAGAAGGTTTAATATCTGCATCAACTTTTTTGTACTGTATCTGTAAAATTTTTCTCATAAAATCCTCCTAGCATAACCCTAAATAAGCTGCATACCCTATGCAAACAAGATAGGATGCCATTCGAGTACACAATGCGGCTAATCCATTAGCCTTACATAAATTAAAGCACCAGCGATTAGGCATAGGGTAAAGAAGCTGCTCACCTTTCTTATTAACCGTATCAATAAGAAGATGTGAAGCATAACCAATGCAGAAAGCTAGAGCCAGGTTTTTGAAAATTAAGTAAGCACTAAAGGATGCTATAAGTAACGCCAGCACAGAATGTGTAAAACCTCTGTGCGGCTGTGTACCTCCAAAAATACTAAACCCAATTAAAATAGCTAAGCCAAGCAAATTAACAGCTATTCCGGAACCATCAATACTCTCAATGACCGTACTTCCTGTTAAAGCTGCTTGACCTACAAAAAAACATACGATACAAATAAAAGCTGCAGTTATTTTATGTATAATTGGTGCAACTTTTCCTCCAGTATCAATATCTGGAAGAATACCTGCAAATGCCCCAACTGCAGCTGTTGCAATCAAAGTTGTTGGCTCTGCTGGCCGAATCACAACTAAAGCTGTGGCAGCTCCTAGAGCTGCATGAGTCTGTCCATCCATTTAAACCTCCTGTGTAATACAATTTATTTTTGCAAGAGCAAGTAAAGTGTCATGTATGTTCTGAGTATTAAACTCAAGTCCTGACTCAAACAAATGTGCAATTGTAGCATTTGTTAAGTCTAATGCAAAATGCTTATTGTATGATCCAGCAACCCAGTACACTTTACAGAAGTAAGAAAAAGGAATAGCCTTATTATTAAAAGCCTTATAATAATCAAACAATTTTGATATCTCAGACTCTTTAGTGGTATGCGTTACAGGAACTTCCTTGATTACTTCCTTGACCACTTCTTTAACTACAGGTACCTCTTTAACAACCTCTTTAACAACCGGAACTTTCACATACACAAATACAGGCTCAACACTTTTATGTGTTTCAGGAACACCGGCTTCATCCGCACTTGAAGTAATTGCATTTATTTTTGACACTGCTAAATCACAGGATTTAGCCGACACCAAATTATGAGTTGCTTCCGGCTCATTATCCTGCAATGGTCCTTCGCTCTCTAACTTTCTTGCCAGCTTGAAGCAAGCAATAGCTGTTTTTAAACTGCACTTGAGCAATTTAGCTAATTTACCAATAATTGTGTGTGAATCCGTATCATGAGATTTCTGCACTGGAATATTTTCCCGAGCAAGTAATCTCTCCTGATCATACCAATCCGGAGTAGTCTCTTCTGGCTCTGCAACTTTCGGTTTTTCAAGATGCACATAAACATTACTAAGTGGCTCAGATTTACTAGACTGATTAGTGATTTTTGCATCTCTTGTTACCTTAAGATCCTTAGATGCAATTGGTTTACTTCCATCAGCGCTAAGAGTAATACTTGCTGGCAGAACATCAGCAGCGCTCTTATACCCGATAGGTGTTACATTATCTGAAGTTGCACGTTCTAATGTTCTTGCTACCTTTGCTGACTTAATGCAGGCATTAGCTGTTTTCAAATCACATCCAAGAATACTTGCTATTTTTGGCATACTGACGCCACTACAGAAAAGCTCTAAAGCATCTCTCTGTCGCCCTGAAAAGAAATCTCTGTTAGGATCAAACCCTGTAGCAGCGACTCGCTCCTGAAATCGTTTAATCTCATCCGTATCAGGTTTTGCATTTGACATTTTAGTAAAGCATCCCTTACACAGTTCTCCAGCCATATCTTTCTCGACTAACTTTCCACAGCATTTACATTTTCTCTCAGCATGCTCTTTCCAGTATTCACGCCATTCGTCATTTGTAGCCCACATAATATTTGCTGGATCTAAACCATGTGAGGCATCCTTTATAAAAGCAAGAGGCTTTTGCTCACCATTTGGAACAAAAGCCTCTGCATATGCCTGAGTTAAACTGTAATACTTCTTTTCAGCACTGTTGTAAAATTTCCCAGGCCCCTTTTTATCAGCTTTCACTGTTACCTCTCTAAAACCGTTCTTTCCGGCTTTAAAAACTCTTGCATCAGGCGTAATAAAAACACCTGATAAACTACACTGTCGTGCATCCTTTGGCAATTCCGTAATCATAATAATCCTCCTTAAACTCAAAAAGAGGACAGAGCTATTACACTCTGTCCTCTTGACTTAATTTCATATAAATTTAATATATTCATGCTTTTGGTTCTGAATTTACTGTAATTACAGTAATGATTAACAATGCATAGGCTATAACTGCTTAGAGACTAGGCATATTATCATTTCTGAATTCGACATAATCATTTTCCAAATTCAAACAATTCGGATTTCTGTCATACCATTTACTCTCTTTAAGAGAGTAACATTCACTACATGCTGCTTTTACCTGACCCTCTGTAACCACAGGAGATTCATTGCTTCGATAAAGTTGCAATGCCGTTACTGCAAATATAAAACTGACTGTAATCATAAGAATCCCAAATGGTGCTAATACTACCGTAGGTATAAGAGCCAGTCCAACAATTAGCGTGATAACTGCACACACTATAAATATAATAACGTGAACTACCCATTGTCTAAAGTCGATGGGCTTCCTGCTTCGCAGACCTCGTAACCTACTATCTCCACAGGCGTTAATTC